>ERZ869925.19-NODE-19-length-115363-cov-5.075650_pt1 | contig 115363 bp, 171 predicted proteins | sample MGYA00579311_ERZ869925 | MGnify/ENA primary metagenome ERZ869925 (study PRJEB32216, sample SAMN09231817) | wastewater metagenome | place: USA: Maryland | collected 2016-07-30 | study: EMG produced TPA metagenomics assembly of the PRJNA472060 data set (Reclaimed...
TCCGTGTGGATGCTTCAGACGACCTTCACTATCGGCAGTCAAGCATTCACTGATCGCGTCTTGAACCCCGAGAAAGACAAGGAAGACACCGAGTTTCAGGTGATCATGCCAACTGAGATCGAAATGATCCGAGAGCGCATGAGGGAGAAGGGTTTGGCGGCTTTCGAGCCTGACGAGGAAGACTGACATGAAGATCGTTTTGGTGGAGAAGAACCGAGCCCCGTACGGCGTGAAGTGCGAGTTGTGTGGCCGTATTGCTAAGGCGGGTCAGTTCGTTGCACTGAAGACGATCACGAATTTCGGGCATATTGTCTTGCATAAGGCGTGCATTGCTGCTATGCTTGACGACATTCCTGATGAGATTGACGGAACACTGGAAGAAGAATACGCACGTATTCAGAGAGACTACATCGAAGGTAAGGTATTCGAATGAGCGAATCGGTTATCACTGATGACCAGGGTGAGCTTGTAATCGGTTACGAGATCGGTAAGATCACCCCGAAGGAAATCTGGGAACAAAAGGACGTCTGGTTCAACCAGGCCAACACGAGCAGAGAGGAATTTGAGAAGATGGCAGATGAGAAGCGTGAGGCCCTTGAGCGCATGGTTACTGGTGCCCTAGAGCGTATGCATGACAGGATTCCTGACTGGCTCCCTGAGTCTTTGACTGTTGAGGGTGGCAACTACATCGACGTGTCATTGCGGTTCTTGTTCACGGACATCGACAAGGAAATCGACCGCAATGAGCAGGCCACTTCCTTCCAGATCAAGGGTGCAGTTGAGGAAACCAAGAAGGCTCTCGCTGAGTTGGAAGAAGAGGATGAAGGCGAATGATGCCTCGCAGCCCTGATAACGACATGAACGGCTGCGCTGTGTTCATCTTGGTTCTCATTATCGGGATTGCTGGTCTTGCGTTTTCGGCATGGATCTTGATGCTCCTGTTGGGCGCTCTCGCCTGCATGACGGGTTGGTCAACAGCAATCGGGTATACCACATCGCTTGTAATCGTGGGTATCATCGCTGTTGTCGGTTCCGTATTTCGCCGGTAACTAGGTAGTCAAATCTCTGGTACGATGGTAATGCCCCCTGTATGGGGGCATTTGCCATTTGGGGGTTTGTATGGACTTGTACGACGGCGACATGATGTCGTGGGAACTCTTCTATGATGTGCGGCCTTGGACAACAAACAAGGACCGGAACTTGCACTACCATCAACGTGCTAAAATGGTGAAGGAGTGGAGGGAGAAGTTCAAGGAACTCGCGGAAGAAGCCGGAATCCCTGAACTTGAGGTCATGTTCATTGAAGCAGAGCCTTGGGTCCCAACACGTAACTTTCAGGACACGGCAGCTTGTAACCCGGCCGTGAAGGCGGCTATTGATGGAATCGTTGACGCTGGTGTTGTACCAGATGACAAACCTCAGTTTTTGAAATGGATTTTATTCCACCCATGTAAGCACACACCGGGTCAGACCGGGTTAATGATAAGGGTAGTTGGTAAGCCGTTATGAAGACATGTACGGGATGTGGTGGCGTATTTCCAGCCACCAAACACCATTTCCACGGTAAGGGTGCTGGTAGGCTAGCTTCCAAATGTAAGTCGTGTATGAGTAAGTACATGGCCGATCGTTACAAGGATGTAAAAAACTCCCCTGAGTTGTACGAGAAGAGACGGGCAAACAATCGCGCTTGGGTGTTTAGGGATCGTTACGGAATTGACGTGAACGAATACCATTCTATGCTTGAATCACAAGATGGCGGTTGTGCTGTATGTGGTTCTACCGATACGGGTAGACCTAACTGTGAGTGGTTTTGTGTTGACCATGACCATAAGACTGGCAAGGTAAGGGGAATCCTTTGTCACCCATGCAATTCGTCCTTGGGTCTATTGAAAGATGATCCAGTTGTGATAGAATCTCTTTTAGCTTATTTGGAGCGATCATGACTTCACCCTTGTCGCCACACACCTGGTCAAGCTGGTCTTATGATTCGAGTGGTCGGAAGAACAAAGCAAAGCGACCAATTGACATTCTTATAGGCTGTCCCATTCAGCAGCGCGATTGGATTATTGACGACTGGTTCTGGTATGTCATGGCGGCCTGTAAGGTGGCTGATTTGAAGCCAGGGTTCATTTTTGTGATGGACCCTAAAGAGGAACCTTTGAACTCCATGATACACAACCTGTGTCGGCTTAACAACGTTGATTTGTGGGTTGGTGAAGTGGTGGAGGAAGATCGCACGGATGAACGCGACTGGAACGTTATTCGGTATGAGAAGATGGTTGAGTTGAGGAACGCGCTACTACAAGGTGTGCGTGATGTTGCTCCCCCATTGTTCCTTAGTCTTGATTCTGATATTCTGTTGGCACCTGATGCTTTGAAATCCATGGTTGAGAACCTATCCCACGACGAGTGGGATGCAATTGGCGGCAAAACGTACATGACTCATACCGGCAAAGAATACCCTTCGTATGGTATACTAAATGATGGGTTCGGAATGATTAGGCGTCAGGAAGCTGATGGGGTTTTCGAGGTTGATGTCATCATGGCTATCAAACTAATGAAGCCCAAGGCGTACGCTGTTGACTATAAGGTGGATGTGCAAGGGGAGGACATCGGGTGGTCTAGGAACTGCAAGGATGCTTGCCTCAAGTTACGTTGGGATGGCACTTACGCAAGTAAGCATGTCATGAGGAAAGACGATAAGGACAAAATTGATGTCAGAGTCGGATACTAGCTACCAAGAGGGTCTGGATGTTGTGGTAGTGAACTATCGCACTCCTGATCTGCTCAAAGACTTCCTTGATTCGTATAGGTTTCAGACCTCTACTGTTCCGACTTCGTTGTGGGTGATTGATGTCGCTCCTTTACCTGAGCACCGTGATCAGGTAGCTATGATGCTCAGGGACTTCGATGAAGTAAACTACTGGGGCATGGAAACGAATGTGGGTTATAGTAGGGCGTGTAACTGGGCGGCTTTCATTGCTGACAGGGAGACTATCGCCTTCTTCAACTCTGATACGAAGCTTTTTGATGACACCCTTGATGTTTGCTACAACTATCTGATGGATCATCCTGATACCGCAGCCTGCGGCCCATTGCAGGTGGATTCCCAAGGGTCAATCACTCACGCTGGGATTTTCGGAACTAACACTAAGCCATATCATCGCGGGTGGCGCTCGAATTCGATTGAACAGTTCAAAGACGTTGTTGATGATGTTGTGAGTGTATCTGGGTCAGCCTACTTCGTGAACAAGGCCATCTGGGACGAGTTGTGGCAGGACGCAGATTACCGTGACATGTTTCCCAATGCAGATGGTGCGTTTCTCCCAACGCAGCACTACTATGAGGAAACATGGTTCTCGTACTTTGCTAGGCATCGTGGGTACAAGGTTGCTTACATCGGATCAACCATGATGATTCATGAATGGCATAAGTCTTCTCCTGTGGGGTCAGTCGAGGGTAGTATCATGAGCGACTCTCAGAAGATGTTCAGGGCGGCGTGTGCCCGTGTTGGGATCGAATGTGACTAGGATAGTAGCTCATCTTGTAATGAGAAATGAGGAACACAGATTCCTTGACTCCTGCTTGGCTTGGAACAGCCAGTGGTTTGACGAGCTACATGTCTACGATGATAGGTCCACGGATGCATCAGTGAATGTGGCTGCGAAGTACACTGACAAGTTGACTATCAGGCCAGAAAACGAAGTCGCGTTCAGTGAGCACGAAGGGGAGTTTAGGCAGAGGGCTTGGAATGACCTTGAGTCTCGCTGTGACATGCAGCCGGGGGACTTCGTGTTTGCTTTGGATGCTGACGAGTTCCTTGTGGGTAACAGCAAGGACTCAAACCCTAGGGCATCACTTGAGACATTGGTAACATTCGTGAATGCTGGCAAGCATGAGGCAGCTTCGATTCTGCGGCCGGAGGTATGGGATACTTCTGGTGTTGTACCTAAGATCCGCATTGACGGTTTCTGGGGTGCCGATCGGGTGCCTAGGTTTGTTCGCTGGAAGCCTAAGGGGAAGATCCAAGATGTCAGACTCGGATGCGGTAGTATTCCAACTTACGGACTCAAGGGGCCAGCAGCGAACATACAGGTTGTTAACCTCCTTCACTTTGGTTATACCATTGAGAATGAAGCTCAACGAAAGTATGATCTTTACAAGAAGACTGAAGGTAACACGCACAACCCAGTCCACATCAACTCGCTGATTGAGCATCCAACTCTGTCGGAGTGGGGTGGGCCTGTCCCCAAGTTTTGGAGGGGAAATGGATGACACTGTAGGAATCGTCGTAGGAACGTTTGGAGATCCGTCATGGGTAGACAGGGCCAAAACGGCGGTGAAGTCAGCGGAGAATCAGACTCAGGCCCCAACCAGAGTGTTTCATCATCATGCGTCGGATCTTGCGACTGCACGAAACGAGGGGGCTTTCACGATTGGCACTCGTTGGCTGATCTTTCTGGACGCCGACGACACTTTGGACGCGGAGTATGTACGTTCTATGATGGCACCGGGCGAGGATGCCGGGGCTGCCACGTTGAGGCAACCAGCGACTCTGGGTGTGTACCCTGACGGGACTGAGGATGACTGTGCGGTGATGATCCCTGAGCGCCCTCTGTTGCAGTCCAACTACCTTGTGATCGGCACGATGTGTCTGAGAGAAGCCTTCTTGGATGTTGGTGGGTTTGACCCTGAGTTTCCCGTGCTTGAAGACTGGGATTTGTGGATCAGGATGTGGAAGAACGGTGCTATCATTGGGAAGCGTCCTGATGCGATTTACCGTGTCGGGGTGAACCAGGATAGTCGCAACCAAAACTCGGCTTTGCATGGCCGCTACTACTCAAGGATTAGATCAAAGTATGGTTCCGTTTGATGTTGTGATTCCGTGGCGTTCCGATGATGGGCCACGGCAGAAGATTTTCGACTGGGTTCTTGAGCGGTGGGTGATGGCTTACGGTGATGACACTGTGATGATCGCTTACGGTGACTCTGGTGGTTACCCGTTCTCGCGGTCGCGTACACGTAATGAGTTGGCTGACAGAACCAAGAATGACGTGATCGTTTTTGCTGATGCTGACACTCCGCCCATCCGAGCGTTTGTGGATGAGGCTGTTGAGAAGGCTTATGCCTCACATGGTTGGTGTATCGCTTACGACGAGGGTGAGTACTACAACCTGGACGCTGACGTGACAGCCAGGTATCTTGATCTCTCACCCATGACGGACATCGTGAAGCCATCCACTTACGAGCACAAGCTGACGTCATGGGCTGGGATGATCGCTGTCCACCGTGACGCTTTCCAGAAGACCGGTGGCTACGATGAGAGATTCGTTGGTTGGGGCCATGAGGACGTCGCATTCCGTCTTGCCTTGGACAATGACGTAGCCCCACATGAGCGTGTCAACGGCGGCTATGTAGTCCACCTGTGGCACCCACGGCAAGAAGCAACTTTCGACACCGAGGTCGAACTGGCTAACCGCGAGTTGTTCAACCGTGAATACAAGGACAAGTACTCGTGGAGAGATGAGAGAGTATGATTTACACCTACGATAACCTCATGCTGAACGGTAGGCTCGGTAATCAACTCTGGCAGATCGCAGCCACAATCAACTTCGCCCGCCAGAATCATGGTGAGGCTCTTTTCAACCCAGCATGGGAGTACAGGGACTTCTTCTCTGTCCCAGACGAATACTTCGGTGAGTACTATCTACCTCAATGTGTTGATGGTGGGACCGAGTACTTTCAGGAGTACAGTTACTTCGAACCCATCTCGGATGAGATTAAGTCGTACTTCCAGCCTTCAGTGAGGGCGCTCGAAGAAATCGAACCCATCGAGGGGTACACGTGCTCAATTCATGTTCGTCGCGGCGACTACCTGAATTGGCCTAACCACTTCCCGATTACAACATCACACTTCTACAGGTCCGCAGTGGCTGACATCAAAGCTGATCACCCTGAAACCCATTTCGTCATCTTCTCAGATGACATCGACTGGTGTAAGGTGCATCCTGAACATTTCGGGTTTGACGACTCGCCAAGAACGTTCTTCGAGGGTGTCGTTAGGCCAGTTGAGGTTCGTGATAGACTGGGTGAACCGAGAGATTGGGTTGACCTATTCACGATGATGAACTGTGATAGGCACATCATTTCTAACAGTACGTTTGCATGGTGGGGTGCATTTCTATCGGATGATCCTTCACCCATTTACCCTTCCGATTGGTTCAGGTCTGCTGTCCCGAACTGGCAGAACTGGGAGAACGCAATGCTACCAGAGTGGAGAAAATTCGAATGCTGATTCCATTGGACAATTTGAGCAGGAAGTACAACCTGCAAGTAGAAGGAATCCTTCACGTTGGTGGTCACTGGGGTGAAGAAGCCATCATGTACAACAACCTCGGGTACGTCCCCGTTTACTGGATTGAAGCCGAGAAGGAATCGGCCACGATCCTAGAGAACCATGTGGCTGGCCTATTGAACCATCATGTTATCAACGCTGTGGTATCTGATTCCATTGGAACAGTGAAGTTCAATCATGCGAACAACGGTCAATCTTCTTCCATGCTTGAATTCGGCACGCACTCTGCTGAACATCCAGATGTCGTGTTCGAAAGTTCATCTGAGCGTATGGCTGTCACGATCGACCACCTGCTAGATGCGGACCTCATCGGACAAACCAACTTCATGAACCTCGACATCCAAGGTGCGGAACTTATGGCCCTCAAGGGTGCTGTTGAGTACCTGCATGGGGTCAAGTACATCTACACTGAAGTAAACGACAAAGAGCTTTACAAGGGCTGCTGTCTAACCTCAGATTTGGATGCCTGGCTTGGTATGAGGGGATTCGTGCGACGCGAGAAGGAAATGACCCCTCATGGTTGGGGTGACGCCTTCTACATTAAGGAGGCGTGATGGACACCCATTTTAAGATCATCGTCGCAGGGTACAACTGCTTTGACATGATCCAGAACTGTGTTGATTCGATCGTATCACAGTCATACACCAACTATGACGTATGTCTTGTGGACGATGCGTCTACCGATGAACGTCAGTGGCCTCTGGTCGAGTCATTAGCCACTAAGCACAGTTGGGGTGCCATCCACCGCACCAAGAACGCCGGGGCGTTAAGGAGCCAGCACGAGGGAATCACAATGATGGACCCCCATGATGGCGACGTAATCGTTTGGGTTGACATGGATGACGCCTTGTCCAGTAACCTATCCTTGGAAAAGCTGAACGGATACTACGAGTCAGATACCCCAATGACTTACGGAAGCTACCAATCCGTGCCGTACTCGCCCACCTGTCCGCAGCCTGGAAGGTATCCGGCTGAGTGTGAGGAATCTAATGACTACAGGAACATGCTAAAATGGGGTATTAGGTACAACCATCTGCGGACTGTGCGCTGGGAACTTTACAAGCGTTTGGATGTCGAAGTTGATTTCAAGTACCAGGGCGATTGGATGCACCTTGCCTCTGACGCTGTGGTCATGATTCCTTGCCTTGAGATGTCAGGTGGGAAGTACAAGTTCATTGAGGAAGTGCTGTACAGCTACACGTCGGACAATCCGATCTCTGAGTGGCGTAAGGCCCCTTCGGGTACCGACGACATGCACGCTTACCTGCGAACAATCAAGAAGAAAGATGTGGTTTCGTTATGAGTATCAATCTTGACAGAGAGTTCGAGCAGTGGAACAATGAGGGCTGTCCTACGGACCAGAACGGTAGCGTTCCTCATGCCGTGAAGATGTACTACGTGCTGAGGACACTGCGCGACCTAGTTGACAGTCACCCCTTGGGTGTCAGGACCGTGTTCGTTGAGTCTGGCACGTCACATGGTGATGGTACCTATGCCATTCTCCCTCATGTTGATGAGGTTCACACTATTGAAGCGTACGAGCCTTGCTACGAGTACTCGAAGAACAGGTTCTTTGGCGACGAGAAGGTCAACATCCATTTCGGTGACTCAGGCAAGATCATCCCTGATCTTCTTGGTAACCTGTCAGACGAGATCGCGGTGTTCTGGTTGGACGCACACTACTCCGGTGATGGCACTGCCATGTTGGACAAGGAAACTCCGATTGTAGCTGAGCTTGAGGCAATTGCTGAAGTGATCAGCGTGTCTCACGCTATTGTCATTGACGACGCACGCGGTTTTGGTGTCTGGAATGACTACCCTTCGATTGAGTGGATGCGTGAGTACTGTGAGAAGGCTTTCCCTGATCACCGCTTCTTCTTGGAGGGTGACGAGATTTTCGTGGTGCCAGCATGATCAACCTGAACAACTACAAGGCCAATGCCTACTCTCAGTACGGCGAAGACGGCATCATTGAACAGCTTCTAGGCAGACTCGATGAACCCACTGGGTTTGTCATCGAGTTCGGTGCAGCCGATGGCACGTTCTGTTCAAATACTGCACGTCTTTGGAGGGATGTAGGTGGGTATGAGGCACTGCTCATCGAGTCAGATCAAACCTTGTACGACGAGCTAGTTGAGAAGACCTCTGGGTTTGATGGTGTTGAGTGTAAGCACGGATTTGTCACCAACATTGACGACTACACCACCCGTGTGGCTGACGTGTGCTCCATTGATGTTGACGGCGACGACTATCAGATCGTTGAACGCATGACGACTAACCATCAGATCGTAGTTGTGGAGCATAACCCAACCGTACCCCCACATGTAATGATGATCGGATATGAGGGCGCTGGTGTTGGTTCTTCGGCGGCCGTGATCACTGAGTTGATGGCAGCCAAGGGGTACACTCTAGTGGCTGCAACGAAGACGAACGTGATCTTCCTCTACGGGGATCATCACGAAGAGTTTGAAACCAGCCTTGAGGTTCTGTTTGACTACTCAGCCTTGAACTATGTTGTCACGTCCTATAATGGGGTGTATGACATGATTGGTGAGTTCGGCTACGGTTTTGATCGTCCCGGTAATCTACAGCTACATGGACCTGATAACATGGTTCATAAGACGGTGGATTCAACCACCAAGGAGTACATGCGTCAGGTGTTGCATTACGCTGACGCTAAGGGGGAGACGCGATCATGAGGGTTTTGGTAGCTGGTGGTGGTGGTTTCATTGGCGGTCATCTCGTCAAGTCTCTAGTGGAGGCTGGCGAGGATGTTGTTGCAGTTGACCGTAAGCCTATGAATGACTGGTATCAGGTGATTGATGGGTCAACAGTAATCGAGCGTTGTGACCTGTCTTATGCAGAGAACTGTGCCCTTGTTGTGGGTGGGGTCGATGAAGTCTACATGTTGGCGGCTGACATGGGCGGGATGGGCTTCATCGAGAACAACAAGCTTGCGTGCATGATGAGTATTCTGCCTTCCACTCTCATGTTGCAGGCTTCTGCTGCTGAGGGCGTGAAGCGGTACTTCTATTCGTCTTCTGCGTGTGTGTACGCTGCCGACAAGCAAACCGATCCTAGGGTTACGGCCTTGAAGGAGTCGGATGCTTACCCGGCTCAGGCCGAGGATGGTTACGGCTGGGAGAAGTTGTTCACTGAGAGGCTTTGTAGGCACTTTTACGAGGACGCTGGTCTGGTTACACGTGTGGCACGCTTCCATAACGTCTACGGGCCTTATGGGACGTGGACGGGGGGCCGTGAGAAGGCTCCGGCTGCTATCTGCCGTAAGGTGATCGAAGCGAAGATGTCAGGGAACCATACGGTTGACATTTGGGGCGATGGTGAGCAGTCCCGTAGCTTCATGTACATTGACGATTGTATTGAGGGTATTCATCGGATCATGGGGTCTGATTACCCGTACCCGTTGAATCTTGGTTCGGATGAACTGGTGACTATCAACCGTTTGGTTGACATCGTGTCTGGGATCGCTGACATTCGGGTGGAGCGCACACATGATCTGTCCGCGCCTCAGGGTGTGCGGGGAAGAAACTCGGACAACACGTTGTTAGATGAGGTTGTTGGTTGGGTTCCTGAGGTGTCTCTAGTGGATGGTCTTCAGAAGACTTACGATTGGATTCTATCTGAAATCACTGGTTGATTCAGTCTTTTTCTAACATAGGTTCTGGCAAGAGGTCGGAAATCCTTCGGGGTTTCCGGCTTTTTTGCTTCATAAGACTAACTGCATTGCCGAGTAATACACTGTCGTCAAACGTGCTATACTAGGGAACTATGGAAGACTTTGAAGATTACACATATGCAACAGCGGACGAGGATGGCATCATTGTCGTTGAAGGCCCATCGGGCGCAATGTACAAGGTCATTCACGAAGATGAAAGGGAGTACTGGAACAACACGGTAACGAAGTACCTATCGGAGTACAGGTTCACGAACGTTTCAGACCTCCAAGACCTTGACCGTGTTGTGTCCATGGAACTCATGACATACCGGTATCAGATGTGGGTGTCGCTCGAAAAGGATTACTGGGGTGAATCAATTGATGTTGAGGAATCCAACAAGCAGATCCGTGAAATCTCCAAGGAACTACGTCAGCTAAAGAAGTCGCTTGGTATCGAGAAGGTACTCAGAGAGAAGGATCAGGGCGACTCAACGGCAGCCTACATCGAGAACTTGCGGCGCAGGGCCAAAGAGTTCGGGGTCATGCGTAACGAGCAGGCCATATCTGCCATCACACTCTTTCAGGAGCTTATCTCTCTGATTGTCATGCATGACAACTGCACAGAGGAAGAACGCAAAGAGAACCACATTGAGCAAGAAGACATCATCGAGTGGATCAGGAAAGTCATCCCAGAGTTTGAGAACATCGACAAGAACTTCCGTGAGACATCACAGAAGTACTGGATAGCCGACATGTGATTGAGGTTAAATGGAAGACATCATCGTAGCCGTAACGGCTGAAGATGAGGAACCAGAACCCAGTGTGTTCGAGGGTAAAATGCCATGGGACCAACGTCTAGTACACATCAACAGGGTGTACCCCTCAACCGCTAAGGTTGACTGGATGGAAGTCTTCAGGCAAGACCCTCAGGTTATGGCCCGCATCATTGCTGACGTAGCGAAACTTGAGAACGCCTCTACCGGTCGCCCCGGTAAGCGTCCCGCTGTCGCGCCTGAGGACACGGCCCAGTACCTACGCCGTTACCAGGACGATGACTACACTATCCTCCCTTTCAAGGAAGCTTTCAATCTTCTCAAGGGTGACAGGTCCATTCGCGCCCTCGCTCACAAAGTTGGGTTGACATCAACCATGACACAGAGGCTCCTTGAGGGACGTGCAGCCCCAACAGCGGAGATGTTAGAGCAGATCGCAAGGTCGTTCAAGAAGCATCCGTCGTACTTCATTGAGCATCGTGTCGGTTACATCCTCGCTATTCTGACGGAACGATTCGCCCAGGTCCCTGAAGCCTCTATTGTGCCTTACCTGAAGCTGCGTGGTAGCACTGAGAAGGAGTGGCGCTGATGGCTGCCATCGAACCACTATCTGAGGAAGAAGCCTACCTGTGGGCTATCCTGTCTGACCCCAGCGGGCTTGATCAGGCCGAGTTCACATGGTTGAATGCTGAGGACACGGACACCCAGTGTTTCCGTGCCTGGGCGTATCAGTGGCCTTGGTGGCGTGACAAGTACATTCAGCAGATCGACCAGTGCGGTCGTTCTGTTGGCAAGTCACTGTCTATCAAGGTGCGTGCTTTTGCGTTCCCATTCATCAATCCTGGTCAGGAAATGGTCATCACGGCCCCTGAAGGAAACCACCTTGATGCTATCACTGACGTTGTTGAAACTTCGTACGTGAACACGAGGCTTGGTAGAGAGATGTTGATGAAGGGACGATCTGGCATTAAGCACCGTCCGTTCCACATGAACTTCGCTAACGGGTCCAGAATCATGGGTCGTATCCCTCAGCGTGACGGCAAGGGAGTGAAGGGTATCCACCCCATCTGGTTGGAGTTGGACGAGGCGCAGGACTACCCGGACGCTGGCTGGGTGGAAATCTTCGAGACTCTGAAGCAGGGTAACAAGGGCGCTATGTGGCGTGCCCATGGCGTTACGAGAGGGCTTAGGGACTACTTCTTCAAGTTCACCCAGGAAGACTCCGGGTGGCACATCCACCGTTACACTGCCATGCATAGGCCGAACTGGACTGATGCTGAGCGTCAAAGCAAGATCGAGAAGTACGGTTCCAGGGATCATCCCGATTACCGAAGAAACGTTCTCGGGTTGCACGGTGACGCGACTAACCCACTGTTCGTGCTGCACCGCTTGATGGCCTGCGTGGACGACAACCTGTCATCTGACTACAACGAATCTGTCTACACGAAGATCAAGGTCAACAACGAAATGGTGTTGGAGTACAACGACGATATCCTGCCGTTGATCGACTTCCCGCAGTCCCATCTTCAGTACAAGCATACCTGGATCGGAATGGACGTTGGTTACACTAACGACCCCTCGGAGATCCTTGTGTTCGCTGAGGAAACACTCAAGGGCGGAGCTTCAACACTTAGGTTGTTGTCGCGGTTGTCGATGCAGAGAATCAACCATCAGAACCAGGTGAACGCTATTCTATGGTTGATCAACTTCTACAGGCCCCATGCTTTTGCTATGGACAAGACCGGTTTGGGTCTTCCTCTGTTTCAGGACATCCAGAACAAGGCTGCGGTTGACCCTAACATCAAGATGATGCTTGACAGGGTGAAGGGCTACGGTTTCTCCGAGAAAATCCTGGTTGATATTGACGCCACGATTGAGTTGGACGAGTTCCGCGGTGACGCCCTCCATGATGCGGGCATGTACAAAAATGTGCTAGAATACAGTACAGACGTTCTGAGGGATTTGGTGGACGGAAAGCGCATGATTCTCCCGTTTGACAAGGAGATCATTGCTGAGTTCCAAGGTCAGACGTACACGTTCGATAAGGGCAAGATGGACATGTATGGTAGGTCGAGGAACTTCTCGAAGGGTTCTTTCCACTCCCTTGACGCTGCACGTATGGCTGTTTGTGCTTGGAAGCAGAACAAGATAACTGCTTTTGCTAAAGAACACGAGAGTTTCGTTCCAGTAAGTCCAGTTTTCCTCTGATGAGTTCAATTCTGTTCGATTTTGCTCCGATAGGGTGATAGATGAAGTTGACTTTGCAAGATAAGGCACCCGCTAAGACGATCTCAACCAACGCTTCGAATGACAATTTGAACGGTTGGATGAAGGAACTTGACGGGTACTACCAGGAGATGCAGGACTTTAAGAACTGCGAACCTGACGAGATTTTCATGTCTCTATCGGCATGGACATCACGAGCGTCACACATGAGGTCAATGATTCACAGATCGCAGAGCAAGATTCAGCAGGCATTCAGAACGAAGCAAGTAGATCCGTTCATTGATGAGTGTGACAGGCAGTTCAAGATTTGGTCCCGTGTGTTCTCGGTCCAGACTCTTGATTGGAACATGCAGAGAGGTCAAACATGAGTGACAAAGCCAATTCGGATGGTTCAGAAATTTGGTTTGAACCTGAAACGGGTTCTACTGTAATCAATGAGACGACTGTTCCTAGCCCTGAGATTTGGGCTGCAATTCAAGACCAGGCTCCTGAGATCGCCACCCTGGTGCGTTGGGGTAACTCGGTTCAGCCGAACCGTCACGGGACCATCTTTGAGCGTGACCGTTATGTTACACCCAAGGGAATCTACCAGCAGTTCCAGACTGCCCTTGACGCATCCGAGAACGACGACGTTGTGTCTGGTGTCCTAGAGTCAACTGAGGCCCTGGCTTTCAACAAGGTTGAGATGTCCTGCGATGATGAGCAGGAAGAAGACATCTGGAACCAGATCATCGAGGATTTGGACCTTGACCGTCATCTCCGTGAGATGTGGCGTGAAACGTTCATGGTGTCGCAGTTCTATGCAGCCGTCCTGTGGGAAACCAAGGACTTCAAGGTCAAGGGTAAGACCAAGAACGGCAACAAGTCTAAGAAGGCTTTCAAGAGCATGAAGGTTCCTACCGCTCTTACCATCCTTGACCCTATGAAGGTTATCCCTGTTGGTAACACGCTGTTTGGTCAAGAGGAACTTGCGTATCTTGCGACTAAGGACGAGGCGCCGCACTTCGATTTGGTTTTGGCTGGTGCTAACTCTACTGATCAGGTAGTTGATCAGTTGATCGTCGGCAAGTATGATCTTGAGGATGAGGCTGGACGTAAGCAGCGCCAATGGATCATGGAAGTTACTGGTGCGCGTAACCTTGAGAACTTGTACAGGTTGAATCCTGATCAGGTGTTCCGTCACACAGCAACCAAACCTGACTACATGCGTTTCTCTCCTGTCAGGATGAAGTCGGTGTTTGAGCTTTTGGACTTGAAGCACCAGTTGCGTCAGATGGACAGGTCTTTCCTGTTGGCTGGAACGAACTTTATCATCCTCGTGAAGCGTGGTAGTGAGAATATGCCTGCTAAGCAGGATGAGGTTAACGCTATGGCCTCACAGATTAGGGCTACTTCTCGTATCCCGATGATTGTGTCTGACCATAGAATCGAAATCGAGATCATCACGCCTGACGTTGATCTTACGTTGAAGCCTGAGCGTTACAACACGCTTGATGCCCGTATCACCGCACGCCTTTACCAGATGTTCATGACCGGTAACTATGCTGCTGGTGCTTCCGGTGACGACTCATTGAAGCTTGCCAGGGTCGTTGCAAGAGGAATGGAGTCTAGGCGTTACATGATCTACAAGACGCTTGAACGCAACATCTTCAAGCCTACTTACATGAAGAACGACGAGTTCACGTCTGCCCCCACCATGAACTTCCACCCTAAGCGTATTGCTTTGGACTTCGATAACAACGTAGCAACATTCATGCAGGACTTGAGGGATCGCGGTGACATTTCCCGTGACACGCTGTTGTCCGAGGTTGACGTGGACCAGGATGATGAGGCAAGGCGCCGCGAACGTGAGAAGGAGCGTTTCGATAAGGTGTTCACGCCTACTAACGTTCCATTCTCGGGTGGTGCCCCTGGTGGTGCCCCAGGCGAGCCGGGCGCACCTGGTGGTGCGGTTCCTGCCACACCTAAGGGTGCAGGTCGCCAAGGTGGTGGTAACTCTAATGGTGGTGGCGCCAACCGTCAGTCTGGTGTTTCGCAGCCCGGCAGGGGGACGGTTCCCGCTACCAAGGTGAAGAATCCTGGGAAGCCAGCGGCGTAATTTCAATTAGTTCTGTGTCACAGCCGACAATGATCAGGAAGGAGGGCTTATGACTACTCTTATCCGAGGTACGAATTCATACTTCATGGGCGCTCAAGCTTTCCTGCTTGACGAGTCCACGGAACGTGAAACAGCCTCCGAATGGGCCACCAAGCACGTCAAGACGAATCCTGCTATCAAGTGGATTCTAGGTCGGTATGTTGAGGCTGATAACCCCAACAACAACCGTCAAGCTTGGGCCTTGGAGGATCTTCGGCTAGCGCAGCCAACTGTTGATCATGCCCCGATGAACATGATTCATCAGGCACACAACATTGTTGGCGCCTACGTCGCAACCGAGATGATCTACCCTACTGAATCTGCTGATGATGGCGGAATTCAGAACCCTTACGTAGAGGCTCTAGCTGCTTTCTGGAAGTACTACTTCCCTGAAGAGTTGGCTGTTGTACAGAAGGCGCACGACGAGGGGCAGTTGTACTTTTCAATGGAGTGCGTTGCTAAGTCTTTGAAGTTCGAAGATCCCACTTCTGGTGACACTCAAGAGTTTGCCTATAAGGGTCCGTTCCACGACTCATATGGAACTTGGAATGAGCGCGCTGACGCTATTCGCTGGCTGAATGAGCCTCATTTCTTGGGTGGAGCTTTGATTGTTCCACCTGTTAAGCCTGGCTGGTCCAAGGCTGATATCAAGTCGCTTGCTAGCTACGTGCAGGAGCATCAGGAAATCGCTGAGGCTGTTTACGCGTCGGTTGAGCAGCAAAGTCCCCATCTTTCACCTAAGGAGATTGAGGGCATCACCCTTGGTCTTATCCAGGGTCAGATTGATGAGGAATGGTCATCGCTAGTCGAAAATTCAAATAGCGCCGACCATTTGTCGAATAACAACACATACGAGAATTCTGATGGAACTGCATCAGAAGTTAGCCATCCACAAGGGGGTGACATGAGCACTTACACCGAAGATGAATTGAAGGCTGCGGTTGCGGAGGCAGTTAAGCCTCTCGTAGCTGAGGTTGAAGCCCTAAAGGCACAAGCTGATGCTGATGCAGTTGAAACTCGCATTGCAGAAATGACTGCGAAGTTCGAGACTGATCTAGCTGAGGTTCAGGCTGCTCTTGACGCAGCAACCATCGAGGCTCAGGTAGCTAAGGCAGAGCGTGAAGACGTTATTGCTTACCTGGCCGCTGAAGTTCAGGCTGCCGAAGAGGCCACTGCACGCGCAGAGCGTGAAGGGGCACGTTTGGCCGCTGTCAAGGAAGCCGCAAACTTCCCTGACGAGTTCGTAGCCGCTCATACTGAGCGTTGGGTCGCAATGTCCGATGAGGACTTCGACGCAACTATCGAAGGCTACAAGGTCGCTGCTGAGTCAGCGAAGGCAGTTAAGGAAGAGGCACCTGCTGCCCCTACCGCCGCTGCTTCCACCGCAATGAATGCTGAGCGTGAAACTGCTGGGGCCGGTAATTCCGACCTTGGTGACGTCATGCGTCTCCGCTTCAAGGGTATTGACCCTAGGACTGTTTGAGAAGGAGGGTAGTTACATATGTCAAGCTATGGACGTAATTTTGAGTTCCGAGTTCCGCCTGAGTCCGAAGGACGTCAGGGTCGTTACTACCTTGCGGGAGGCGCTGCCGTTGCTTTGGGCGCACCTGTCAAGGTTGACGCGGTTACCTACGCTGAAAACGACTTGGGTCTAACCCCTGTTGTTTTGGCTACTGGTGCCCAGGCTAAGCCTAACCCTGGTATGGGTGGAATCTTGGTTTACGAGTATGGTCCCGCCGCATTCGCTGGCGACGACCCTTACCTAACCACGTACTCTGACAAGAGCACGGCACCTGCTGGTGCTGCTGTTCAGGTCATCCGTGACCCTGATGTGAAGATTGTTCTTCGCAACACGGCCGCTACGACCTTCTTGCAGACACGTAGTTATGCAGCACGTACAATGGTAGCCGGTTTGGGTGCTACAGTCACTTTGGCTGTTGGCGACATGCTGACTCCTGGCACCGGCGACGACAGCGCAGGTTACTGGGTTGAGACTGCTACCGCCGCTAACGCTTGGTTGATCGTGACCAAGGTAGACAATACTCGTGGCGAAATCGAAGCCAAGATCAACTTCTGATAGGGGGGTGAATTAAGATGGGAAACTCTGTAATGATTGATCCTTACGGTCGAACAGGCGATGAGCGCAAGGCTCTGCGTGCTCAGATTGATAAGGTTAACGCTGAAGCGGCTGCCAACTGGGATGACCCGGCATGGCGTCGTTCGATGGCTCAGGAAATGACTGAGACTATCTACTGGGGCTTCCAGCATGAGAACCTCCTTTCGTTGATGACTCAGGTGGAGAACGCCGGATTCAACGATCGTGTTTTCATCAAGGAAGTTCGTGGTTTGAGGGCATTCTGGGTTGCACGTGGTGGTCACATTGAGGCCAGCACCATGCACGCAGAGGTCATGGAACTACCTAGGGACACCATTGGTTTCCATGTTTACGAGTTCGAGGACAAGATCCGCACGAACTTTGCTGAGACTCAGGCAACTTTGGTTGACCTTGGTATTCAGCGCATGGACGCTGAGGTTAACAAGCGTTTCCTGAAGCTTCTTCAGGCCGCTGTTCCTGGTTCGTCTTCTTCATACATCTCCGGTGCTGGTTTGTCTCTGACATCCCTTAACACCGCGTTGCGTGAGGTTCGCGATGCTTCTTACAACTTCGAGGCTGTGATCATCGGTCGTCACACAATGACAGATCAGATCATGGACAAGCTGTTGGGTACCACTTCGGCTGGCACCAACTTCATCCCTGAGACAAATGAGAATTTGATTCAGCGTGGTGTTCTTGGTAACTACCGTGGTGCAAGGGTTATCTCCTTGCAGAACTACAAGGACGACACTGATACTGCGTTCTTCCCTGCAAACGAGATGTACGTTGTTGCTACCGATGCTTCTAAGTGCGCTTTCTGGGGTGGCTTGCTATCCAAGGAATACGTCGAGGAAGACAACTGGTACTGGCACTACTTGGCCCGTCGTGATTTTGGCGGCGTGGTTCATAGGCCCGAAAGGCTTCGTCGTATCGTGGACACAAGCATCTCTGCTTGATAGTCCTGGGTTCGCAACCCGACAAGGAGCGAATGGTGAAGCCGGGGACTTGTTCCCCGGCTTTTCCAGTTGTGCTATACTACTACTAGGTGACCTAGGTAGTGTATTGGCCGATAGGAGATTGATATGAGTACAGCAGGTAAGGAAACATGGAAGAACGCCACTCTGGGTAGGGTGGCTGTAGCTAAGATTGATCGTCGCGGGGACATTGACCACGAACTTGTTTCTGGCGGCGGCAAGATCCTTTTGACGACGGATGAGCGGATCATGAATCAGGAGATGGCAGCCAATGACGAGTTGGATGTGTTCAAGAATGGGACGATGGTTCCTGTGAGGCTTTTGGATACCACTGAGGACGCTGCTGAGATTGCGTCGAACCCGAACTTGAAGTCTGAGGAAGACCTCAGGAACATGTTCAAGTTGCAGTGGAAGAAGTTCGAGACTGAGTGTGCGACTTTGAGCAACTTGACTACGCTTCTTCGTTTGAAGGAGATCGCCCAGGAGGGTGATGCCACTGTTCGTCAGGTGAACGTGATCGAGGCTAGGATCGCTGAGGTTGATCCTAACGCTGTTGTGGTGGACACAACCATTCAGAACTATGGTTCGGTGGCTCCTGAGGGCATCAGGACGCCTGTGAGGTAAGTTCTCCCGTTACGCCGGTTGCCGTGCAGGTCGGATTGCAGGGCTCTGGGAGATAGTGGGGATGATTGAGGGTTGGCCGGTTGATTGCCCCGGTCAACCCTCTTTCAATTCTGGGGCTTTGAGGCCGATAAGGACTGTAGGGATTTGTTCAAAAGGGGGGTCTTTATGGCTACAGGCACATATGACACGACCATGAATCAGGGCGACACCTGGCGCCGTAACGTGGCGTGGAGTGATGCCAACGAGAACCCCATTGACTTGACGGGGTTTCAGGCGCGTATGCAGTTGCGTACTAGTGCTGATGCTGCCGATGTGGTGATTGAGTTGACTACCGAGAACGGTAGGATCAACATTACGTTGCCCAACTCTATTGATCTTGAGATTGCTGCCGTGGACACGGCCACGATTCCTGCTGGTTCGTACAAGTACGACCTTGAAATGGTGAATGGTGCGGATGTCCACAAGTTGCTGCGTGGCAAGATCAAGGTTATTGCTGAGGTCACTAAATGAGTATTGTTGTAACCGAAGAAGATTCTACGGTTGTTGTTTCCGACACTGACGTTGTTGGTAGTACCACTACTGTCAGTGAGGACTCTACTGTCGTTGTTTCGAGTGATGGTGACAGCATTGTTATAGTGAGTAACGTTGGCGTTCGTGGCCCTGTCGGTCCTCAGCCTCCGCTTGGCACGTATCTTCCTTTGACGGGTGGTACGGTTGATGCCGGGCAGATGGATTTCACGGTTGCTGACACCTCTATCTCAATGACGGGAAATGATGGTTTTGGTGGCACGAGTGAGTTCTCTGCTACTCCTGGTGGTTTCGTTTTATCGGCGTATGACACACCTGGTAGTACTACGGGCAGGTTCGGCGCTTCAACAGGTAGCGCGTTCCTTACTTTTTATGATGGTCCAGATCAGATGTATATTGGTGCTGATGGCACCGGTATCACTATGCTTACGCCTGGTGGTGTGGCAACCCTAAATGGGTCTGAGATCCTAACGGTTGCTGGAAACACGATGAATGTGGACGCCGTGACCACAATGTCAGCCACTTCTGGGAAGCACGCGACACTTTCTGCCGATCAAGCAATTTTCTATAGTTGGGACGAGTACGACGTAGGAAGTTATCAATCTGGTGGTGTGACGTTACTAAGTGGAACCGATCAAATGTCGGTTCAGGCCGCTTTGATTCAGATATCTGATACCGATGGTGCTGTGAATCTGACCAAGAACGCAGTGAATGAACTGTTGTTGAATGGTTCCAGCGTTTTGACTGCTGCTTCGACTGGTGTGTTTGATCCTGACGGTGCGGCCACAAGTGCCATTTCTGCCCACGTTGCCGCTGTTGATCCTCACGGTGATAGGGCTGACGCTGCTTCGAAATACTTCCCTCTCACGGGTGGGACGGTTACTGCTGACAGCTATTCGCTGTCGGTTACGAACATGTCAGGTAACTTCATCTGGAATGACGGGCTTGGTTTGCAGAATGGTTTCTCTGTTGACCCTACCTCTGCGGGTGTTTACGCTAATGACAACACTGGTCAAGTAAATGCAAGTGTGCAAGTTGCTTCTGTGGGTGCCACTCTTACCGCCAATGATGTTGTGTCAAATGCCAATTCCGGTATGGGGGTTTTTGTATCAGGTGCTGGAATGTCGCATTATGATGGAACTAACATCTTTTCGATAAACATTGATGATACTGGCATCGTGTTGACTTCTCCTGGTGTCGCGACCCTGAATGGCAGTGACATACTTACCGCTACCCACATAGCTGCTTCTGATCCACATGGAGACAGAGCATACGCTTTGGGTCTTGTTGATGATCTTTCGGGAGTGTCAAACGCTTCAACCGCACGCACCAACCTGGGTCTTGGAACGGCTGCTGTCAGGGCAGACACATACTTCGCTTTGGCTGCTGCTGGCGCACCTACCGGTGGAAGCATCGGTCAGGTTCTCACGAAGAACTCCGGTACGAACTATGACTACTCTTGGATCACTCCAAGTGGCGGCGGATCTGGTGATGTTGTTGGTCCTGCTAGCGCAGTGGATGGTAACGTGGCGCTGTTTGACACTGCCACAGGTAAGTTATTGAAGGACGGCGGAACGCTTGGTTCGGCAGCGTTTGTTAACACCACGAACATAGTGTTCAACAACCAGTCAAACACATACACCGGTGACTACAGTCAGGTTTTCACTGGCACCACTAATACTTCAGCCTCTTTGGCCGTTAATGGTAGTACGAAGACGACGGTTTTGAACGCTTCTTCACTTGGTTTGTTGAACGCAGCTTTGACGCATGGTGCCTCGGTTGTTGCAGACACGTCGGTTGATGGTGTCCTGTTAGCTACAGATGCTACAATGGTAAGTGGTACTGGTACAATTAGGGTCAGGAACCCTGTTAACGCATTGGATGCTGTGAACAAGCAGACTCTTGATGCTGTTAGTGGGGTAACGAAAGGATTTGTGATTGCGATGTCGGTGGCACTAGGATGAAACAACTCGTAACGAACTACCTATTTGATCCTGTTAATGGCGTTGTGACGCTAACCGATTTCAGTACCATTGACATCGGTCGTCTTTTGCTGATCGCAAACGCGACCAGGGGAACGATCATCTACAACTTTGCTGATGCTTCGGTTGGTTCAGCGACCCTGGTGACATCTAACTCTGTTGATTTGTCTTATGACACTTCGCTTATGTCAGCGAGCGACAAGCTCACCATTTACTACGAGTTCGGCGCTTTGGACCCTGTGACTAATGAGCCACCGCAGAGGGTTGTGGTAGAGCACGATGTGCAACCGGTTGAAGTGGATTTGCAGATTGACGGTATTGACCTTAGGTCTGATAGTCCTGGTGTGTTGACAACTTCTATTGTTGGCCCTACTGGTGACGCCGTTGACACGGTTAACGGCAGCCTTATGGTTACTAACACTAAGGCAGGTGATGCTGTTGTTGGTGGTAGTCCTGTAGAAATTGTTACTGGTCAGCGTGTCGTTGGCTCGTTCAAAGAAGTTTGTTTCTCTAAGGCTACAGCCACAGCAAACTTTACCCCTTGGATTGATGCTGCCGCTTACCGTTCCGTGTCTGTTCATCTTTCTGTTGGTGCTGTAACAGCGACATTCCAGGGATCAAACGATGGTGTTAACGCTGTCAGCGTTTCTCTTGTTAATGTTGCCGCTATTGGCGCTTCCGTTCCGGCCGTTTCTGGTGTGGGTCCTGCTGTTTTCTCAGGTACCCTTCGTACAAGGTATTTCAGACTTTCGTTGTCTGCTGTTGCTTGTCAAGGTGTTATCACGTTCTTCACTGAGCCTCAGGATTTTGCTGGTGCGCCCGCGGGTTCTTTGACTGCCCCGCCAGCTTCTGTAACTCCTGCTATTGCTGGTCTTGCTAACAACCCTGGTGTTCCTTCGGCTACTTATGCTCAGCTTAACGAACCTTCGGCGGCTGGTGCTATCGGTACATGGTTCCCTCAGGTTGATGTCAAAGATGGTCGTTTCTCTCCGGTTCCTGTGGCTGGTGCTCCTGTTACAACCTCTCATACGGGTCTTGGTGTGGCTGCTGCGGGTCTTGTGGGCGTGTACGACGACGTGGCACCCAACCTTCCCCTTGAGAACACTGTTGGTCGTATCCGTGTTTCAAAGAACCGTCATTTGTTGACCGGCATGAAGGATGCTTCGCCTCAAGCTCTTGAGCAAGGTGTAGGTGTTTCCTCCCGTATGGCTTTGCAGGTTGAGGATGTTCGTTCGGGTCAGTTTGGTAACGATCCGATCCTTCAGGTTCAGCCGGGTCAGCAAGGGGTGACTCTTGTTGGTGAAACGGGTGATGTGATCGGTACCACAGGTTCGTCTTTGAACGTCACTGACGTCACACCTGATGTGGCTAGAATACCTTTCATGTCTGTTGGGTCAACATCCGGTCAGCTTGCGGGTGTATGGTTGTTGGCTATCATCGCAACGAACATCAATGCTTCTCTTCGATACCTGCAAATCTTCGATAACGATGGTCTTACTGGTGTTCCTACATGGTCTATTCCTATCCCTGCTGGTACGGCAACGGCTCCTGGTAGCGTTTCTTTGGGTTCGGAGTTCTTGGGTCCTCGTGGGACCGGTAACGGCGGCACTCAGTACTGGGCTATTTCGACTTCCGCTACAGCGTATGTGGCTGCTACGGGGTCGGATCACACCGTTAATGGTGCGTGTCGATGATTCTTACTTCGGATCGCAAAAGGGTCGGTAACGCAACTGCTTTGTGGATACCGTCAGCAACAGGGTCGAGTTATTCTGGTCCAACGATTCGGGGTACCGCAGCGAAGGCCATTGGCGCTGGTGTCGGTTCGTACTCGTATGCTCCTGCGGACTTCGATGTCGCACCAGTTACAGGGGACACTGTACTGGTCTTCGAGGCATGGCGTGTTGATGAGAAGATCGGCTATCAGGGCGACTGGGACCATCGTGGTGGTGCTCCGTTCGTGTCGATCATTAGTACCGCGGCGGGGGGTACAGGTGATCCATTCAGGATGATGGTTTGCCCGATGCAGGCAGCGACTGGCGATACCTATTCCAAGACCGGGATCACGAACTGCTTCGGCCAGGCGTCAATCGCTATCGCCGTGACGGGGTGCTTGCAGACCTACACGCCGTTTCCAGCTATGGCCGACACTGACGGAGCGTTCACTAATTTGGCTCGTCAGGCTGCTGATTCCAGTCCCAGCACTACAGGAACCACGACTCCGAACCTGGCAAACGACTTGTTCTTTCTATTCGCCGTGAACTGGGGCAATGCTTCACCAGGGGCACCAACGTCCATTCCATCAGGGATGACGTTGACAAAGGAGTTGGCTTCATCGGCGTTTGAGAGTAAGACCTTAGACGTGTGGTCGCAGGGTCTTGCGACGGCGACCGCTACCGGCACAAGGACTTTCTCGTTCTCTGGTGGTGGTACGGTTTCGACCGCCGCAGCACTTGTAAGGAAGGCGTAATGATTTACTTAGTTGGTGGTAAGCATCGCACTGGAACATCTATGATGACTCGGGCCATCGCTCTTGGGCTCGGTTTACCTGCCCTTGGCGCGCCCGCCGATCCGAAATCACTCGACTCGTTTATCGACGCCCGCGAAGCGAAGGTGTCCGGGTACGAACCTAACCCGAACGGCTATTACACCGCCGCTTGGGAACCGTTGGTCGGGGCGGCTGGTGGACTTAAGGGCTTCCTTGAGTCACTTGATGGTCGGGTAGCGAAGGTACACCCGATATTCGCCGTTCAGCTTCCCGACCTCCCGAATCTCACTGTTGTATGGATGGTGCGGGACGAGCGGGAACGTGCTGAGTCGTGGCAGAAGGCGTTTGGTTCCACTCTCAACGGTCTAGAAGACGCGTATGAGGTGAAGGTGTTTGATCATCTCACCTCTTTGAAACAGGCCCAGGTCATCTTTGTATCATACAATGAGGTTATGGTTAACCCCGTGCCAGCAATGACGAAGATAGTCGGCCCGAAGGCCGCCGATCTCGCTGCCTATGTCGATCCGTCGCTGTACCGGAATAAAGTCATCGACCCTGCTCCGGTCGTGCCATTAGGCTAACGCACACCAATTACAGATAGAATCGTATCCACTTCCTCAAATAGAAAGTCCATTGGGACGATAGAATAGCAGATCACCTAAGGTGAACAAGACACTCACAAGGAGAAACATTCATGGCAACATCAGAAGGTAGAGTAGGTCCTGTACCTCTAGGTGACGGTTCCCAGGGAACACTTCGTCTAGAGCGTACCGGTGGTTTGGTAGTAGCTCAGAATCATGGCGATTTCACTGAGGCCGCATCCCGTGGTTTCATGTATTCCATGTTCCTTGCTGCTACTTCGGGTACGGTTGCGGCTGGTAACATCATCGGTGCTGCCGCTGCTGCTTCAACCCAGTTCGCTTTGTTCAACCCTATTGGTTCCGGTAAGAACATCAACTTGATCCGTTTCAACTACGGCATCATTTCTGGTACCCCTACCGGTGGTCAGATAGCTCACGGTGTGTTCACCGGTGGTGTGCCCACTCTTGCAGCTAACGGTACAATCAGGAACAACTTCGTTAACGGCCCTGGTTCTGTAGCCATCGGTTACGCTTCCGCTGCTGGTGCTGCTTTGACCGGTGGTACCGTTGGTCCGGTTCCTTTGCTGGGTGCTGACTTCTCCAACACCGCTACTGCTCAGGCTACCACTGGTACGGTTGGTGCCGCTGGTTACCTCCACGGTCTAGTTGTTCTACCTCCTGGTACCGGTTGGGCTCCTTTGCATCCTGGTGCTGGTACAACTCACCTGTCTTCGTACTCTATCACCTGGGAAGAAATCCCTGTCTGATAGGCACATAAGCTGACGAGAGGGGCTCACTGGGAAACCGGTGAGCCCTTCCGCGTTTTGTGCTAAGATGGGTGTATGATCTATCGTTGAAGGAGAGCAATGGAATACACTACCGACACTTCAGAGGCAGTCCAGCAGTTCATTGAATCAAAGCAGATTGACGCCAAGCAAAATGCTGCTAACAACAACATCGAAGCCAAGAAGTTCGACTTTGCTCAGGAAGTTCGTATCGCTGACAGCAAGCCGATTGACCCAGACCTAGTGACATGGGCTTCTGAGGCCCGTGTGCGTTCTGCTGAGGCTGTGGCGGTTGCTGATAGCCTTCTAGCTAAGCTGGATGAAGCCCCAGATGATAACAGGTACGTTGAGGCTCGTGTCGCCTGGCTGCGTGGATACATCAAGGACATTGAAGCGGAACACGCCCAGCACGGTGTTGTTATCGCTATTGCGACCGATAACGGTGACGCTGATCAGGTTGAACGATCTGAGATTTCCCAGATCGTCATTGAGGGAGCCCATAAGGCTGCCAACGAAGAGTTGAAGTCTTTGACATGATTGCTAAGTGGTTGAGTCCAAAGGGTTCTCCCGGCATGAGGGAGCTTCAGGTTTTCACGAATGATGGGCTAACTTATTTGGGGAAAGCCATCATTAACCCTGATGCTGCTTCAGCCGACTGGATTGAAGTTGAAGAACCTTACCGTGGGCAGGGTGTTTCTCAGGCGATGCAAGAGTTCTTTCTGTCCGAGTACCCTGAGTTGTACAGCCCTGATTTCAGCTTCGAGATCGACGGTCCTGTGTTCCGTATCGGGAAGATGAAGTTTGAGGCTTACCCGGCTATGATCGCTTCGATGACTAAGTTCTGTGAGCTTCATGCTGCCGGTGGCGCGTATGACACCAGTGCAGATCCTGTGTGATGAGACGTTTGGCTCTGATCGTAACAGTATTCTTGTTGGCTTCAGGGTGCTTCTGGAAGCCGTTCTTCTACAACGTGGACGGCAGCCTCATCGGCCCCGCTTGTGGGCCTATTGGGTATGTCATGGTTCCCACCGATTCAACCCCTGAACTGGTCGCTGCGGTGCATCAGGGGATGGCTGAGATGAGCCAGATAACTGGACGCCCAGTGTACTTCTTGGGGTGGCGTTATCTTGGTCAGGACGTAGCTCAGGACACAGGTCATTTCGTGTTTCGTTTTGACCATACGTTAGCTGGTTCTTCTGGTGGGCCAGCTTACTCTAGTTCGGATTGGCCTTCTAAGGCAGGTCGTCCGGTGCATACTCACGGTGGGTATGGGAACATAGCAACGTTCTACAGTGACCGCGACCGTTTGCCTATGGTTCGCCACGAAATCGGTCACATGTTCGGGCTTGATCATGTGAATGACGATTCGGAAGTCATGAACGGTAGGGCTTTGTCCAAGCTTGACGGTTGGGGTGTTGGTGACCAGGAAGGTCTTTACGCCCTTTCTGTGAACAACTGCTAACCGGTTGATACTTGAGTATCCGATTTCTCAGTTAGTGTGGGGTTTGAGCCGATCAACACATCAGAGAAGGAGGCAACATGGCCGTAGATTTGTCTGATCTGATTGACTCTGTTAAGCGTGAGGTTAACGCCCCAGGTTTGGACCAGCTTGCTGGTGCTACTGACGCGGAATACCTTGGTAACCTTCAGGACGGTTTCTGGGAGGCTGTCCTTGATGGCGTGATTCTTGGGTACACCGAATCCGATGGAATTGTAACACCCCAGTCCGGCGACACGGACCTTGCCCGTGAGCTACAGCAGTTAATCGTGTTGTACGCCGGGTTCAGGATTGTTCGCAACCAGTTGCGTGACTTGAAGACTGCGTTCAAGACCTCTGCCGGTCCTGTCTCGTATGAGATCGAGCAGTCAGCTAACGTGTTGAAGCTCATCATGGATGACCTTACTCAGCGCCGCAGTATTGTGATGACCCGCTTGTCTGACATCTATGCTAGCAGGGCAGTGTACTTCGATGCTGTGCAGACAAGAGAAGACTCCCTGGTTTACGGCGATGGTTACTGGGTTGGTTCCGGTAACGACGCTTGGGGTAGGTGATCTGAATGGCAACGATGAGTGACCCTCGGGCCGCTGCGTTTAAAGCTGCATCATTCCGTGATGCAATTAGATTTGCTATGACCATGGGTTTACCTGACGCCGTGGATCAGCGTGTCACGTTCCAGTGGTCCACGAAGAAAACGTTCAGTGTGCCTGACCCTGCCGGTAACCCGTACAGTTGGAGTGACACCCCTACTAAGGTTGTGACTCATGATGATGTTCAGGTTCCGGTTGCTGTCCAGTTCAAGGCTCGTGCTACTGGTAGCGCCGATGGTACACCGTTTGGCGCTGTGGAGAACCCTCAGCTAATCCTCACGCTACTTGACGAGGATTACGCTCAGGTTGAAGGGGCCGATTTGGTTGTGGCCGATGGCAGCACCTATATTGTTGACTTCATTAAGCCACCTGACGGCCTGTTCGATGTCACCATTTACACGATCTACTGTAAAGCGCAGGATGAGTCATGACACAACATGTTGGTGGACTCAGGGCAAGACTCATCCACGACAACCTGTTCAACATGCTTCATGATGGGCTGGCTGAGATCGGCTGGCTTGACGCTAACCGTCAGCATAAGCCCATTCATGTTCGTAAGACTCAGGTGGGTCGAGAAGAGAAGGTTGAACCGAACATTGTTTGCATCTCGGCAGATGACGTAAAAGGCACCCAGGCAGAACTCGGGTCTGAGTTGACCGATAACGAATGGTACTACTATATTGACGTTTACGCTGAGGACTCCACTCTTGGGTTACATCTTGGAACCGACGTAAGGGATCTTCTGTCTGGGAAGTACACTTCAACCGTGTCACGCCCCGGACCCGACATTTCCATTTACGACCTGACGATGCAGTCAGCTACACCAATCGAATTGTTCGTGGTCGAAATCCAAAACGTTGATCTGAACCGTTCCAGGTTTTACGAGAAGCCTTTCCAGGAGAACTGGTGGGTAATCTCATTTACCGTTCTTGACACTTACGCCACGGAGGATAACTGATGGACGACACAGTGAAGAAGATCCTCGCGAAGCGCAGGGACCGCATGATCGCCACTATCCTTGGGGCTAAAGAGGACTACTGTGATGAGTACCTCCCTGATGAGGTGTCCCAGGAGTTCCGTAAGGTTGTACTTGATCAGATCAACGACTACTTTGATCTATGCTCAGACCTTCTCAGGTCTGTGCAGCCAGACTCTGTGATCATGAATGAACGTTACGCTGAACGTTTGGATGAGATTTACGATGTAATTGTAGGTGGGTAATGTCACAACCGATTAGCCGGAATCAAAACTACACTGGTCGTTCTGGTGCCTTAACCAACCTGGAACGTGAACTGGCTGCAATTTATCCTAAGCTACTTGATCGTTTGCTTCATGCGACTAACACCCTGGCAATGGATTTGGCTGAGAAGGAAATCCTTCGCCTGAGGACTGTCCTTGCCTATCAGGCGTTACAGGTCCAGTCCCATGGTCAGACCTTTGTGCGTCAACGCACAAACACATTAACCAAGAGACAGACCGACCTTGGTGTTTCAATGATCGTCAACTTCTCTGTGAACGATATGGTCAGACAAACAGCTAAGGCTGCTGGCGAGGAAGTCGGCTACGAACTGGGTCTTATCGGTAAGACCTACAACGCCGCCATTGATGACAAGTGGCGTAAGATCGGCAGAATCAATCAGCAGGTGGCCGATAGGGCCATCTCTGACATGCTAATCGCATACGACGCACACCACAACTCGGTTACTCGTGGAGCTTCCGCCAATTACAGGCAGGGTGAACGTTATACTGGTGGCCGTCTTCGTGCCGCCCTTGCTAGCCCTTTGCAGGCAACAGCAACCATTGATGGTGTCACTTTCTTCAATCCAACCTTGGTGGATCAGCAGGCACGCCAGTGGGCAAGACTGAACTTCGGTGCTGGACCTAAGGCTGGGGCAGGTAAGACCCATTTGCTGTCTAAGAGCAACGTTGGTGCCGAGTTTACTGTCAGCGACATTTCATCCGAGTTCCTTAGTGCAGCCTTGGGTGATAGTGTCCCTAGCTTTGATGTCAGAATGCCTTATGGTCCTCGTGGTGCGTTCTACATTCCTACTGGTATTTGGCTTGAGTCTAGTGGTGGTCCGGTAAGACCGAGTACTGGGCGAATGGGTCAGGATGCTTACTATCTACGTAACCCTAACGATCCTTATGCTACGTCCAAGGCAGGCTATTCTCTACAGATGAAGAGGAAGCTGACTGAGGGTGTGGCTGCATGGGGCTTCATTGAGGCTGGTGCAACGTCGCTGGCTACACATTTGCCTGCTGCTAACTTTGCGTTCATGCGGGAGATTCTGGCTGAAACACAGAAGGACGTTGAGACTGGTGTGGCTGGTAAGGTTCTGGCTGTGGACTTGAAGACGGCCAACCGTATGGCCCAGGTCACTGAAAGCAGTGTTTCGAACTACTTGAATATCACCAACAAGAACGTTGCGATCAACAGGGCAAGGTTCATTGAGTCTCTTGGCCTTGGTTGACATTCAATTAACGTGATCGTGAGTCCGATACATCTTATTGTACAAGGACGTCATTCTGTGTTGATAGTATTGTATCACGCTGGATTCAGATGACACATACAGGAGGATAGCATATGGCTATTAAAGCAGGACAGATTCTGCACGATGCTCATGGATTCGTCATCGACCGAATTCAAACCGCTGGTGCAGGAAACGTCAACATTCCAGAGGAAAAGATTTACGAGCTTGGTAACTTCAAGACCGTTGCCACCGTTCGTGACATTCCTGACCTTTCATTCGACCTAGAGTCATTTGATGTTTCATGCGAGATCGAAGCACTATTGACCGGCGTGGACCCTAGCTCCATTGTGGTTGGACAAGAATTCGACTTTGCCAATCACATTCCGGTTGACATCAACTCTCCTTTCAAGGCTGGTACGAACCAGTACAACATCGTTAAGGGTGTTGCACTTCCTTACCTGACCATGGAACGAGCAGTTTACCGTTTCGGCATGAAGCAGAACGCCACCCAGCAGTACACGCTTCGTGGAGACTCCATCTACTACGTGCCCGGAACTCCTTACTACCAGGAGTTCACTAACACCGGCGCAGCAACCTACTCTTTCAGCCATACGGCCATTGAGTACGTTGAGTCCGGTGCAAGCCACTACGCTTTGTGCGTAACCGCTGTCAATAGCAGCACCAAGGCTTACAAGCGTCTATTCCAGGGCACACATTACACGAACACCTCTACTGGCTTCACAATGCTAACCGACATTTCGGCTACCTACGACAAGCTTCGTGTTGTGTTCGGTTCGGCTACCGCAGCAACGTACTCGCAGTCAGTCCACGAGAACGTTTCCGTAAAGCCTGCTGCTGTGCGTGGTAAGGACATTGACGTTTACATTGGTGACTCGTCTGCCACACCTGTATTCACCCGTTGGACTGGTGTTCAGTCAATCGAAGTGACCCGTTCAGTTAACCTTCAGAACGACGAAGAGTTCGGTAACAGCCACTATGTGTCTTCCGATTACGACGTCGCTGATGTTAGCGGTTCAGTCACAATGAAGCCTGAGGACCCTACCGACCTGTGGGACAGGATCGCACAGATCGCTAATGTTGCAACCAACAAGATCATTGGTCCGTACACTTCAGTGTTCTTGCCTATCGAGATCAGGATTTCGAACCCTGATACCGGTGCAGTTGTCAAGACTCTGTACGTACCTGACGCACGATTCAAGATCCCTGGCATTCAGGGTCGTGTTCAGCAGAAGGTTGAAGTACAGATTCCTTTCACCTCGGACGGTGGAACGCTTCTGGTTTACAACGGCACACGCTGAGCCGTAGCCTTCGGGCTTTTCAGTGTAAGGATATGGTGTAGAGTGGTTGAGAGGGGGATTCGTTCCCCCTCTCTACTGCCATAAAGGGAGGCAAAGGATGCCGAAAAGTTTGAAGCTATCTGATCTTTACGTTCTCGGTAAAGAACTCGAAGTAACTGGTCCTGAGGGCACTGTGACCGTGTGGTTGCAGAAGATGAACCCGGTTGACCATGAGACAGCATTGAGGCGTGCTAATGCGCGTCGTGCGAACGTGCTTTCTATCTCGCGTTTCAATGATGACAGCGACGAGAAGAAGGTTGAGCTTCGTGCCTCCTACATGAATGAACTGTTTGATGTCGCCCCTGACAGGGACAGTATCATTGAGTTCCTTGCCACGGACCGCGTGTCCAAGGTGTACGCAGCCCGTGAAGCTGAGCTTGCCGCTGAGGACGAATGGGCTGAAGATGATTACCTTCAGGGGTTGAAGGATTCTTGGAACGATGAGATGAGTGAGCGTTTCGTCATGGATGCTGAGGATGAGGAAGCTGCTAGGGTTATGGCTGAACTGAATCGCTTCAACGACGAGTTGACAAAAGAACTTGTCAGCGAGCGTGAGGTTGCTGTGCGTGAGTTCGAGGGTTGGTCCGATGAGAAGCTCGTCAAGGAAGCAACAGACAAGCTCATTGAGGCCGCAGCAGACATGGAATGGCTCACAGAGTACCGCAAGTGTGAACTCTGGAAGGGTGTACGTGACCCTAAGACCAAGAAGTTCTACTTCAACTCACGTGAGGAAGTCGATCAGCTTTCAGGTGTGATCCTAAGCCAGCTAATCCAGGGCTACTCTAACCTAAACGTGGACTCTGTAGAGGGAAAAGACTAGGGGGAAGCCCCAGATTTCTAGCCATGGCTAGGGCAGCCAAGCTGTCCGGTAATGGTTCTGGGCTTTTCCCCAAAGGAATCACATCGGTAGATGAACTTCCATGGGATCTTTGTGCTGCCATTGAGCACGCTTTGAGGGTGTGTACTTGGCAGGAGAATCTGGTGTCTGATGAGATGCCACCTGACTGGATGCTACCATTTGACGACGAACTCGAAATATGGTTCGAACGTGTCGATAGGGAAAGGAAGGATAAGTACGGGGGTGGCTCTAATGATGAGCCAGCAGGAGAAATGATGGGTAACGAGTTTGCCCAGGAGAGGTTCGGTCGCTGATGTCAGGTCAAATCTTTGAGATGGGTATGGACATCAGCCAGATCAAGGCTGCTCTCAAGGAACTTGAGGGTCTTCAGTCCCAGATTTTCTCTCTTCAGCCTCCCCCTGTTACTCCCGGTGAGATTCCCCCTCCGCCTGTTGATACTGGCGGCGCTACGTCTAAAGCTGCCCTTGAAGAGATCGCCGCGGCTCAGGGTGCTATTGATGCTATCTTGGTGAAGTTGCAGGCTGCTAAGGCTTCGATGGCTAACTTGCAGGCCGCTGGTTTTAGTGCCGCCGAGTTGGACCCATTGGCTGTTGGTAATGCTGCTGGCGCCCCTATTCCTTATCCTGTTAGCCTGAACACTAGGCCAGGTACGGCTGATCCGCTTCTTGCTGCTGGTTACACCCAGGCTGAAATTGAGGCTGCTGCTACAGCTAAGCAGGCTTCTAGGTCTGCTACACGTAAGGATTTGGCTCAGGATAACTCTGAGATCCTTGGTGCTCAGGTTCTAACACAGGAAGAGATCCTTGCTCATGAGAAGGCTCTTGCGGCGAGCTTGAAGGCTCAGGGTGAGAAGGAAGCTGAGATCCTTGTTACTACCGAAGCTGAGAGGATCGCTAAGGTTGAAGCCCGTCGCATCCGGGATTTGAATGATCGCATCTACCTGAAGCAGCAGCAGGTTACTCCTGGCTCGAACATCAATCTACTTGCCGAGGAAGATCAGGCCCTTTCAATCAAGATTGCTGCTGACAAGCGTGCTGCGAATGCTGCTGCACGTGAGGCCGCCGCCGCTGAAGTGATCGCTGAACGTAAGGCAAGGTTCCTTTCTGGTGATGGCGCTTTCGCTGTTCCTACAGCGGCTTTGCGTGAGGATGCTCAGATTCAGGCTGCTGCTGATGCTGAGGCTCGTACTATTGCTGTTGCGTACGGCAAGGCGAAGCAAGAAGAATACTACCTTCAGGTCAAGTACAATGCTACTGCCCGTGAGGATCTTGCTACCGAGGAAGCTTTGCGTCAGGCCAGGATTGGTCTTGAGAAGGTTGCTTTGGCTGAGGCTCAGGCAGCTAACGGTGGTGTGTTGAGAAGCAACGTTGTGGCTGGTAATGTTGCCGCTAAAACTGAGGCAGCCATTCAGGAAGCTGACACAGCGTCTCAACTTGCTGCTTCAACAGAATACAAGGATGCAAAGGCGAGTGCTGCCGCTAGTCATGCCATTGAGGCTGCCGATATAGCGTTGGAGAACGCTCAGAATCCTGAGTACATTTCTGCTAAGGTGCGTGCTATTGAGGCCCACGTCCTAGAGGCTGAGGCTGTCATTGCCGAAACCGAGGAAGGTCTAATTGCTGCACAGGGTAAGCTTGCTGCTGATAAGAAGTTGCAGCAGGCTGAAATCCGTGCCGCTGAGTTGTTGATTCTTTCTACTGATGAGAACATCAAGATTAGGTCTGAAACTGCTGCGGCTGAAAAGGCTTACAAGCTTGCTTTGGATAAGGCTACTGCCGACCAGTTGCTTGCTCTTGGTATCGGTGGTGGTGGCGGTCCTGGCGGTGGCGGTGGAGCCGGTAGTGCTGCTGCTGGCGCTGAAGGTGCTGGCGCTGCCGGTGTACTCGGTGGCGGTTTGCTCAAGTCTGTTGTACCTATGGCTATTGGTTTCGCCAGCATTGGCGGGCTTGTTGCAGCCTTCAAGGAAGCACAGGAACTTCAGAAGACATTCGTCATCATTGATGACCAGTTGACCGCTCTAGGCAAGGGTGATCAGATTGAGCCCTTCAAGCAGGGCCTTTTGGAGATTGCCGGTAATTCTGGTCTTGCTGCTACCCAGGTGGCTGAACTTGGACTCAGGTTCCAGGCCGCTTTTGGTGGAGATACACAACAGAGCCTTGATAACACGCAGGCCGCTGTTGAGGCCATGCGTATTACCGGGCAGTCTGCCGCCGAGGTTGTTAACACCTACGAGGCTTTGAAGCTGTCGTCTAACGACGCTAACCTTTCGATGCGTGACATCTCTGATACTGCTGTGGGCCTCGCACAGCGTTTCGGTGTGTCTGAGAAGGAAACCATTGCTTTCGCTGCCCAGTTGGCCCCTGTGGCCGCTGAGGCCGGTTTCACGGCACAACAGCTTGAAACCTTGGGTGCTGCTACGGCTGCTGCTACCGGTAAGTCTGCTACGTCTGCTGCTGACTCATTTGGTCGTGTTCTTCCTGAGTTGCAGAAGCAGGCCGTGAAGCTTGTTACGCTGTTTGACGATGCTGGTAAGCATGACATCGCACAGCAGTTGGCTGATTCGTTCGCTAAGAACGACATCTCTGGCGCATTCAACACTTTGATCAGGAACTACAAGGAGTTGGGTAATGCGCAGACCCAGGTTCTTCCTCTGATCGCTAAGCCTCGTGACATTTCTTCTATTCTGCCAATCTTCAACAACCCTGATGCCTACTTCAATTCTCTTGAGGCAGGTAAGGGTGATGCGGGTAAGTCCCAGAAGAGGTATGAGGAACTTCAGCAGACTCTAACCGTTCAACTTGGGCAGCTTGTTGAAAAGTTGAAGCTTCTTGGTGTCCAGTTGTTTGAGGGTGGCATTGGTCAGGCTATGAGCGCGTTGGCCCAGTCTGGTGGTGTCATCGTTGAGGTCTTCGGTAAGGTGCTTGGCATCTTCTTGAAGGTCAACGAATTGATGGGTGGAATCCCGTTGACTGTTGCTACCTTGGCCCTTGCCCTCAAGGGGTTGGCAGCGATCTATGATGTGACTGCTGGTTCTATTCAGAAGATGATTGGTGCTGAGACTGCTGAGACTGCTGCTGTCACTGAGAACTCTGTTGCCCAGACAACTAACGCTGAGTCGCGTGGCCTTGGTTTCTTCGGCAACATCAAGTCTGCTGCTCAGGGCGGGTATGCTGCCACTATGGAGGCTTCGGCAGCAAAGGCGGCGGCTTCGCAGGAACAGGCCCTTCTCCTTGCCCCTGCCGTTAGTGCCCAGAACGCACGTGGTTTGAGGGCTGCTTCTGATCCTTCGAAGTACAACATTGTTTCTGATCCGCGTTCTACGCTACCTGTTTTGGGGGCGGAGAATTACGCGAAGCTTGAGGCTGAGACAGTTGCTAGTACTGCTTCAATGTCTACCCTTAAAACGGGTGTTACTAAGTTGGGTGCTAGTGTTTCTGGTGCTGCTTCTGGTGTTGGTGCTTTCGCTGAGTCTCTTCCTGGCCCGTTGGTATTTGCTGGTCTGGTTTTGGCTATCAGCCAGTTGATCTCAACGGTCAATGAGATTCGGGGTAAGGCTTCTGTCCAGGAAGACGATTTGAAGAATCGTATTCTGAATGAGCCGGACCCCGTTAAGCGTGAGGCTATGCTCAAGCAGCTTGACAGTCAGCATTTGAATCTTGGTGAGGGGATCTCTTTCGCTGCGTCTGGTTACGATACACCTCAGGCTATGGCTTTGGATATCAGGAATCAGTTGTCACAAAAGGGTGCGGTTGCTCAGGGTGATGCCTTGAGTAAGTTGCTCAGTTCGCAGCTTGGTTTTGATATCGGTCAAATTGATGACACTGGCGGAAAGTTCCGCGGTCAGGCAAACGCGAACAACAAGGATACGCTTAACGTCCTTCTTCAGAAGATCAAGGACAACCCTCAGGATGCTGGGGCGCGGGCTGATCTAGAGAAGTTCATGAATGAGATCAAGGATGCTAACGTAAATGTTGGCGGAAAGCAGTTGAAGCTTAGTGAGGTTGTCACCAATCAGGGTGGTCAGACTGTAGGTCAGTATCTTCAGAAGGTGTATGACACCGCAAACGGTATTGCTGACAAGGAACTTGCAGATTCTAAGGATGCTGACGCCAAGAAGAAGGACACGGTTGACAAGCTGGCTAATGTTGACACAACACTCGCTGGCATCAAGGCGCAGATCGACTCTGGTGAGATTTCACCGGCTGAAGGTTTCAACAGGATTCAGCAGATCATTGCTTCATCTGAGAGGTTGCTCAAGAACGACCCCCACGGCCTTGATAATGTCACTGGCGCAAAGGATGCACTTGAGAAGTTCAAGAAGCAGAACGCTGATACGCTTTCTACTCTAGTGACAAACGAGTTGGGTTTTGCTGACAAGCTCAATGAGTTTTCTGGTACGGCTTCAACCCCTGAGGCTAAGATCGACAGGTTGAAGGGAGCCCTTGCTTCAGGCAGGCTCACACCTGCTGATCAAACCAAGGTTACCGATCAGTTGATGGCTGCCTACAAGGACTTGTACAACTACAGGCTAGCTAACGCGAATACCCTCCAAGAGCAGTTGGACATCATCAATAATGGTGTCCCTATTGATGATGGCACGAAGGTAAGTATCGTAGCCCAAGAGTTGAGGACAGCTAACTCTAAACTGTTTGATTACTCTGCAAGCAGGAACGATCCTACACAATCAAAGATTCTGTATGATGGCGCTGAAGCTATTGCGGGCATCATCGTCAAGACCGGTCAAAACGTTCATGACGCCACCCTTGTTTACCTTGCAGGTAAGCTACTTGTGCTGGGTCAGGCCAAGAAGGTTCAGGAAGATATCCTTAGGGCTAACCCTGATCCCGGTAAGGCTGATGAAGCCAAGAAGGCTTTGGATGACATCAACAGGCAGATTGACGCAACTAACAGCCTAATCGGTGACATCACCAACAACAACGTTGATCTTGGTGACACGAAGTCCCCTGGAAACTATAACGGCAAGACTGAACAAGAGAAGGCTAAGGCTGATGCTGCCGCCATCAAGAAGTCTGCTGAGAACCGTGCTTCATACTTGAAGGCCGTGAACGAAGGTGACTCTGTTGTACAGGGTCAGATTGACCTTCAGTTGGCTCAGGTCAATCTTGCTAACGCTATCACGGACGATGAGAAGTCGGCTGCGCAGACACAGATCGTAGCTGCAAACAACGCTATCAAGAAGGCTGTGCAGGCGCGCATCAAGGGTAGGTCTGATCTTCTCAAGGCCATGAATTCCGATGACCCTGTGGCTCAGGCACAGATTGATCTTCAGCAGGCAATGCAGGAACTCGCTGACGCTAAGCCCGATAACAGGGATGAAGCAGCAGCGAACGTAAAGAACGCCCAGGACAACATCAAGAAGGCTGTAGAGTCAACACAGCAAGCCTACTTCTCATACTTGAAGCAGGTGTTCTCCAACGATCCTGTGCGTGCCGCTGAGATTTCTGTTCAGGCGGCACAGGAAGCTTTGTCTCAGACGAAGGTTGGTACCCAGGCTTACTATGCTGCCCTGTCACAGTTGGATGCTTCTCAGAAGGAGCAGCAGAAGGCTCAGGAAAGCATTGACAAGTCAAACCTGTCGTACGCGGCAGCCCTCGTTGCTGGCGATCCGATTAAGTCTGCTCAGGCAGCTAAGAACATTGCACTCTATGAGCTTGAACACGCCAAGACGGTAGAGGAACGTAACGCCGCACTGATCGCTAACATGCAGGCTGACAAGTCTCTTCAGAATGGTTTGAGCGCACTGTACGCTTCTCAGGCTGATGTGTTGAAGGCTTCAGCGGAGTATGTCGGTGACACAGTTAAGGTCGCCCAAATCGGTGTGTCTGAAGCTAACCGTCAGTTGGCTGAGGTTCAGGCAAAGTACGCTGTGGGTCAGGCTGGTGAGGCTGACGTCAACAAGGCTAAGGCTGATGTGATTCGTGCTAACGCCGCTTCTCGTGATGCCAGAGTAAAGAAGCTTGAGGATGACTACTCGTTCCAGTACGAGATGGGCCAGATCACCAAGTCTCAATACATCGCTTATCTTGAGGGTTTGAAGTCTCTTGCTGATGGTAACGTTACAATCATCAGGGACTTGGATCGTCAGATCCACCAGTTGAAGCAGGGCCTTGGTGCTGACTTGCAGTTCAATCTTCCTACCAACATTGGTCTTCCAACCTTGTATGAGGCGCGGCGCTTGAACCAGTCGGTTGGGCCTAATGGTGCTGCTGCTGGGTATCAGGACAACCGTAACGTAAGCATACAGATTCTTGTCAACAGTGGAATGGATGTTGCTCAGGTTAAGCAGGTTCTGGGTGACGCTTTGGGTGGCGGTCGTTTCGGTAACGACCTTAGGAGGTACTGATGGCTGTCGTAAAGTGGACGTTCAATGATCCTACGATGTCTGAAACATACGTGTTTGAGGTCAACCCTAAGCAGGGTGGCACCCCAGCTTACGAGAAGAACCTTTCGTATGTGAACACTGCTGGACCTGATGGCAGGGTTCTTGCATTCGAGGGAAGATCAAAGCCACAAGAAGGCCAGTTCTCTGGGACAATCCTGTCAGAAGAACAGTACAACGCTATGCTATACTGGTTCAACAAGCGCAACCAGATTTACATGTCTGACGATCTTGGTAGGGCTTTCACCATCTACATTACCAAGCTTGACGCAAAAAGGATTAGGGCTGTGAGTCATCCTTGGAAGCATGATTACACAGTCAATTACGTGATCTTGGATTGGATTCCATGAAACAAGCTGAGCACATTTGGGACACTTGGGACAACGGAGCTTACCTTGGGACTAACAGGTCTCACGGTCGTGTTACGGTTGAACCTGATTGGATGTTGAACATCACCGATTCGGCTAGTTACAAGGACTCAAAGCGCGGTCCTTTCAGGTGGTGGCAGGACGCTGAGAACGATCAGACTGAGATCGAAGTTCCTAACGTAAAGTCTATTAGCATTGATCGTTCCATTGACACAGACATCGCTTCTTGTAACATCAGTGTGTACAATCAGTACATGGATGACAACGGTGCTATCCCCGACCTTCCTGGTCAACTTGGTAAGCCCGGTTACCTCTCGTGGGGTCATGGTGCTAACCCTACGGCGGCTGCGCGTTGGAATCAGGTAACGAACTCATGGGAGAACATCCTTCTCCCTAACGCGCTTCTTCGCACGTTCCAAGGTTGCGGCGGATTCAACACTGACGGTTCACCTATGAGCATCCATGATTGTCTCGTGGGTGGATATTTGACGATGACCGGCGCATGGCTCATTGATACCGTCACTCTAACCAGTTCGGGTAGCCTTGAGATCAAGTGCCGTGACGTGGGTAAGCTTCTTGGTGTGCAACAGTACTTTCCTCCCCTTGTTCCTTCTGCCTCCTATCTTGAGCAATGGTGCAGGTGGGACTATCTTCACTTTGACACGGTGTTCAATCCGCGCAAGCCTCATATCACAGCTAAGGTCGCTGACGTTCATCCCAAGTACATGGACTCGTCTGCTGATCACTGGTACGGTCCTACTGCTGATATTCAGGGTCACAACGGCGCACAGTCAGTTGATGGAAGCTTCGACACGTTTGCGTTGAGTGTCGGAAACTATCTGCCTTCACGACACTTCTGCTGTGACTGGTGGGAGTACGAAGTGAACGCCGGTATCAACGAGTTCTTCCTCATGCCTTGGGCTGGTAACTACACCATGTATGTCTCCATCTTGGAGAACGGTGTGTGGCAAACCAATAACGAGGGGAACATCCCGTACTCGATTGACGACCTGATCGGCACCCAGCCCATCGTCATTGACACGGGTGCGGCGATCCCTTACGTCATGAAGTGCGGTGTGCCTTGGGAACAAGGCCAGTGGTACCAGCTACCCAGGACCTTCCAGGCTCAACGTATCAGGATCTCTTTCAGGGACCACACATTTTCACAGTGGGGACCACTGTACTACCGTTCCGGCATCCGTGACATTCAGGTTCGCGCCAATACGCTTGTTGAAGACCCACCCGCAGAGCCATACGTGTTCTCTATGGCAGCCTACAATGATCCTCTCAGTGTGATCGAAGCGGGCTACTGGGCTGTAGCTGACGACGGTCAAGTCTTCGCTTTCGGTGATGCCAGGAAGCATGACCTGAATGGTCCTTACCAGATTGAAGATGCTGACTACCATTCGATTGTCACCATTTACCCACAGCATGACGGTCAAGGGTATTGGCTGTTGCAGGCCAACGGGTCAGTATACTCTTACGGTACAGCCCTTCACTATGGTGATGGACGGTTCACGGCGTATGTGAGTGGTAAGTCCAACTTCATTGATATGGCCCCCACACCTTCCGGTAATGGCTACTGGCTGCTCACGAGATCCGGTGAAGTGGTTGCTTGTGGTGATGCTGTGCATCACGGCAATGCTGTGCCTACAGGAAGGATTTCAACTGATCCTACAGCGTACACGGGAACATGCATTGAGTCTCACCCTACCCTTGATGGGTACTGGATCGTTGATGGTAACGGTGAGGTACAGAACTTTGGCGCCTTACCCAATTACGGTGGAATCTCTGGACGGTCTGGACTCAAGGAACACGAATGGGTTCGCTGCATCAGGCGCAACTCTACCGGTACGGGTTATTGGATTCTTGGTGGTTCGGGCAAGATTTACCATTTTGGTGCCGCCACAGAAATCGGTCAACCTGTTTACCCTGAAGACATTGGTACTGACGTTTCGGCACATGACATCTACAGGAAGATCACATGGTCAATGTGTGTCACACCTGACGATGACGGGTTGTTCGTTGTGCAGGCCAATGGTAACATCTTGGGTGCCGGAAACTTTCACCCATTCGGTTCACCTGGACAACAGGGAACTTTACGCATCGACGGGAACTACAAGGATTACTCTGATATCGTGAAGACTCTCCTTGGTTGGGCCGGGTTCCTCTATTACAGTCCATCAGGTGAAGCAATCCACTGGGATTCACACGACCCTAGGTCAATTGGTGTGCCACCCATTTATGGTAACATCGAGTCTACTGGTGCTTTCGCTGATGAATGCATTGGTCTTGACCAGTTCGACAAGAAACCAATCATTGATTGTATCAACGTTCTCAAGGAGATTGTTGGTTACATCTTCTATATTGACGACGAGGGCGGCGCTTGTTTCCAGTCACCTAACTGGTGGTCTATTGGCAATTTCTGGCAGGACGGAACACCCACCGATTTTCTACCTGAGGTTGATGAGGCCACAGTGCTTACGGACTACTCTGTTGTGTACAGTGATGAGCCATGTCGTTCTGAGATCATCATTTCTACTGAGGAACCAATTCAAGGTAATGCTTCAACAATCACTACTCGTATTGTTCCTGAAACGTCAAGTGTTCTCAGGAACATCGTGAAGCCTGCCATGTGGGTGAATGGTGTTTTCAAGAATCCTGATGAGCAGAGAATCATGGCAGAGCTAATTGCTATGCATATTTGGTTCCAGCAGAGGATTGGCACTGTTACTGCTCTTGCTAATCCTTGCATTCAGCTTAACGACCAGGTTCGCATTTACGAACGAACAACCTCGGAGACATACGTTCATTATATCCGTGGTATTTCGACCACACATGACCTTGACACAGGCCAATACATGATGACACTCACGACCCATTGGCTTGGAGACGAAGACGATTGGGTTATCAAACGTGATGCTATTCCTCATGGTCAAACTGGAATTCAGATAAGCCCTGAGTTGGAAGAATGGCTCAAGAAGATGAACTCTAGGGCTGTTGCTGTAGCACGCATGAACAACTTCGGTGTTGACGCTGTTGATACCATTGAGAACTACGATACACCACCACCCGAAGGTGGTATTGGGGGTGGCGGTCATGGCTGATATGCTTTCACGTGAACTATCAATTCAGATGCGCCGCGCCAACAGCGCGAAGGCGTCGCAGGCAGACTTTGCTCCACGTCAGTACATCGTTCAAGGTAAGTTCCTTTGTGATGGTGCCGGTGAAGTAGCGCGTGATGTGCTGTTCCCTGTCCCTTTCATTGAGGAACCGTTCTTCTACTTTGGTGGTAGACTAGAAGAGAACCAGGCCGTAGTCCAGGGTCAGTTCCCACGTATTTCTGCTGTGGTCATTTCGTTTGTTGAGGAACCACAGGGCAGGGATCAGATTCTGTACAAGGGCGCAAGGCTTGCCATTGTGACTGAGGGTCTACCAGATCAACGCATGTGGGTTAACTGGCACTTCAATGGCATTGCGCTTGTGAATCCTATTGGTGGAACTGACACGGTTGAGGGGACGATATGAACGGGAGTAGGAGAGAACCGGCCGTTGTTCGCACCTTTGACGACCCTGAGCCATCTGTTGCTATCCCTGCTTCTAACGGTGGGGACAAAATCTACTGTGCTACTGGCACTTTTGACCACCCAGTTGGAGACGGCCTAGGGTTTGATGTTGACATGTATCTTGATTACACCACATTAGAACCTACTGGTCTACTTGTGCCTTTGGATTCAAGGTCAACCATCTTTGTTCAATGCCAATTCAGTCTCAACTATCAGTGCCCCGTTGATACTCACGTTTTGTGTAGGGCTTGGTGTGATCTTGATGGTGGCCCTCCGGCTTTCACGGTGTCATCCCCCGTGTCTTCGGATTGTCGTCAGGCGCCCGCTTCGGGCACGTACGAAATGACCACTGAGGTTTCTTTGGGGTGGACCTGTGTTATAACCAGAGACACTTCCACAGGCATTTACCCTCATGTCACGATGTACTCGCCTGGTGGCTACAATTTTGTTGGTGGAAGCTACTTCCTTTCTGTCATAGTGGGGCCGAACAACGAGTCTGATTGTGTGTCCTGGGCGACGATAGGGTAAAATAGGGCGTCTTTAGTGTCGATGGTGGATCAAGGGATTGTTGAAAAGGGGAAATAGGTATGGCTGAGTATTCTGCTCATTACAATTGGATCATGTTGGGTGCTGGTGAGCAGCTATCCAAGGATGATTACGCGTTCACGCGCAGGAACATTTCGAGCATGGACTCGAAAGCATACCTCGGCGCTGAAGGCCATAAGCACGATGGTTCCCCTATTGCTGTGGCCGATCCCAGTGCCCCACTTTCAGCTACCCTAGTTCCGTCTAGTGGCGGCATCCCCGGTGGGCGTACCGTCAGGTACAAGTACACCTGGGTTGACCAGTATGGTCAAGAGACTGCGGCATCCCCTGAGGTAACAGTCAACACTCCTGCCCCGGTTGTGCAGCCCAACGCTCCTAGTATCACGAAGTCAACGGGTGGTACCCTTCTTCCTGGTAACTACTTCTATGTCGTGACAGCATGGCGTGGGGCTAACACCCTTGAAACCACCCCGTCTTCACGCACATACACGACATTGAACTACGGTTCAGGCATGAACGAGATCACCGTTCATTTCCCTTCCCTGCCTTCGACGGCTACAGGTTTCAACGTGTACCGTAGGAGCCCTGGGTCAACAAGGTTCCAGTTCATCTACTCTGCCGACCTATCTGTTGCAACCCCACCAACCGAATGGGTTGACACTGGCGCTGTGGCTGAGGACTGTAACCGTACGGTTCCCACAAAGAACACCACGGCGACATCAAACTCGATTCTGTTGTCCATTCCCGGTGCCACACCTACAGTTCCGTCCGGTTACACCTGGAAGGTGTATCGCACCTACACGAGTGGTGATTGGGACTCAAGTCTCCTGCATTGGACTGTAGAGGAAACATCGTTCGGTTCTGGCGTCATCACACCTTCGTACAGCGATGTTGGTCAAGCCACTACTGCCGGTAAGTACCCGGCCAGCACTGAGATGTCAGCTTCCCCATCGAAGATCAACCTAGAGAACATGGGTGAGGTTCAGGGTGTTCTGCCTGTTGGGGCTAACGTCATCCCAACTACCATCACGTTCACCTATGCTGGCACTCTTGTGCCGCAGTCAGGTGACTTCATTTGGGTGAACGAATACGATCTGGCACAGATCATCTCCGTGAGGTGCCATCTTGGTAAGGGCTCTGTCCCGGCGTCTACTGATGTCATAGCGAACGTCAAGAAGTACGACTCTCATGCCGCTACTCCTACTTGGACATCCATTTTCGCTTCTTCTGGTGATCGACCTATAGTTCCGGTTGGTAACACGATCGGTAGTAAGGTTACTTTGACTACGCCTGATACTCAGATCCTTCTTGAAGGTGATGCCCTTGTGGTTGACATTGATCAGGCTGGTGGTGGAGCAACACCGACTGATAGTAACCTTGTTGTCACGATTGTTCTTTATGTGTCTGATGGTTCATCTACGGTTTCACACAATTGGGCTACTGACTGATGGCAAGTTTCAATCTTAGGGTTCCTATTTCTCGTGCTGGTGCTGTGTCTGGTGGGGCTATCATCCCACTGGACCCTGCCACCGTTCCCACACCCCCACGTACCGTTGTGGCTACTAGTGGGGACGCCACAGCAACAGTAACCTGGGATGTGCCAGCCTCGGATGGTGGTTCTGTTATCACCTCGTACTCGATTGTTGCTTCTCCTGGTGGGGCTACACAAACATGGACATCGGGACCTAAATCTAAGACTTTTTCTGGTCTTTCAAACGGGACTTCCTACACTTTCGCTGTGGCTGCGGTCAATAGTATGGGGTCGTCTTCCCCAGCGTCATCGAATAGTGTCACACCCTCTACATCTGCGGTACCCGGAGCCCCTACAGGTGTTTCCGCTACCGCAAGTAACGCTCAAGCTGTCATCACGTGGGTAGCACCTTCCATCACGGGCGATACGGCTATTACTAGTTACACGATTACCGCTTCCCCTGGTGGTGCTACAGCGACATGGGTTTCTGGCCCACTCACTGCCACAATGACAGGGCTTACAAATGGAACAGCGTACACGTTTACTGTGAGCGCAACTAACTCTGGTGGAACGGGTCCTGATTCTTCTCCTTCTTCTGCTGTAACACCGGCAACTATACCTTCTGCACCTACTAGTGTTGTGGCTACCGGTGGGGACACTACCGCTGTCGTCACATGGGTAGCGCCTTCCAATGGCGGGTCGGCTATTACGAGTTACACGATTGTTGCTTCTCCTGGGGGTGCTACCGCAACGTGGACTTCCGGTTCTTTGGTTGCAACAGTAACCGGGTTGACTAATGGAACAGCATACACGTTCAATGTTAGGGCAACAAACGCTATTGGAACAGGCACTGATTCGTCTGCATCTAATTCTGTTACACCAGCCCCCGCCGCCGCTTTCCTTACTGCCATTGACCTAAACGGTCCATTGTTCCATTACAGACTCAACGAGTCTGGCTCATCTAACCCAGTTGACCGAACCATTCACGCTGTTACCGCGAGTTTGAATGCACCTTACACTTGGAGCATTACTCCGGGTCCAGTTGGGGCTGATACCGCTCTCAACTTAACGGGTGGGGGTTACTTTGGTATAACCAGACAGTCCATGACTGGCAGCCAAACTAGAATTGCTTTTGTTAAGCTGTCATCAACAGATTCTACTTCTGTGTACGATGGGGATGCTGCACTTACCATCTATGGCGATGGAAGCCTTGACACATGGGACTCGTTTGGTGTGTCTGATGGTAAGGCAAACTATAGAAGGTTCAACGGGTCGGTGTGGCAGTCGTTCAGTAGTACAACGTTTGTTAATGATGATGCTTGGCATATGATTGCTGTGACATATGATTCTTCTACTCTTGAAGTTATCATCTATGTGGATGGTGCCCCTGATGGTGGTGGATTCATGACCGCACACCAGGCAAAGGGTGGAATTCAGTATGTTGGCAGGGGATTTGATTCGGGTGACATATATGATGGGTCCCTGGGCCAACTTGCAGTTTACGCCTCAGCCGTATCCCCTGTGGATATGCTATCAATTTGGAATGCTGCCGGGTATGCTTTGTTCTACGACAACTTCCATCGTTCCAATGAAAACCCAATTACGACACCGTGGTATCAGTCTTTGTCGTGGGCTTCGTCCAACAAGATCAATGGTAACGTTCTAGAAGCAGTGGGTACTGGTGTTAATAGCATTTCACTGGTTGATGTTGCAGCGAATGGAATCGGTTTGGATTTCAAGGTTACAGCTGATTACTATGTCGGTTCTGGCACGCCATATCTAGGAGTCCTCGTATATTTGGATTCAAGTGGAAACCTTCTAGACTTCTACCTAAATGGAAACAACTGGGGTGTGTATCTTGTCAATTCTTCTGGATCGGTAACAGCTACTATAGCTACTGGCTCAGGTGCATCATCTGGACCTCAGAGATTGTTTGAAGTGACAGCCGTAGGGGATAGGTACACATACTCTATAAATGGTTCCGCTGTTTGGTCTGGATCTTACGCTCCATTCACTAGAACCACTTCCGTTGTAGGGTTCAACCATAGCGTGAGTGATGCTAGTGCCAACTATTTGAAGTCTTTCCGGGTGGAATCTCCTGGGTATGTGGATCAGACACTTCTCGATGGCCCGATTGCTTATTGGGAGATGGGTAACGGTTCTGTTGAACCAGACAGGTCTGGATTTGGTCATAACATCACTTGGACATCGGCTACACCTATCGCAAAGGGAATTGCCCCACATGTTTCTGGTGCAACATTCAATGGTTCTCAGGATGGTGCATTGACTGTTAGTTCCTATTGGTTTGGAACCAGATGCATCGAGGCTATTGTCGCTCCAACTGATAACACCTTGCGGGCCGTGATGTCCTGGCGTGTCGCTTATCAGCATTATGCTGTTTACAACTCAACTGATGGAATTCATTTGTTGACTGGTACTTCTACTGGAACTTCAACAACGAACTTGAGTTATAGTGGAGCCAACTTGAATGATGGTATGCCACATCATGTTGTTGCACAATGGTCTGACACTGAGGCTTGGATCTACGTTGACGGAATTCAGGCATTACATACGTCAATTTCCTATGATCCTGGTTCTGTTGCTGACACAATCAACATAGCCTCCGAGGACGGTGGGCGGCGCTGGTTGGGAGACATGGGTCACTTGGCGTTTTATGGCACCATGTTAGATCCCACCAGGATTGCCGCAAAGGCGGCTATGGTTTGAACGGCAACAAGCGTGAGGTCAATTCAGGAGAATGATTTGCCGATACTATAGTCGTAAAGAAGGTAAAGGAGAGTTGTCATGACAACGAACATCGCTGGTTTTGACTGTGTATTGGGTTGTGACGTATCCCGCTGGCAGGGCGGCATCAACTACAACGTCTTCAACCTTGACTTCGTTATCTACAAGGCAACAGGCGGTGACGGCGGACTGTACGTGGACGGCAAGTTCAAGGACAACGCCAACGGCTACAACACCGTCGAAGGCCCCTACCATTTCTCAAGTCCCGCTGCCTATGACCCAATTCAAGAAGCAGACCACTTCGCTAACACGATCCTGAACTCGTCGTGGGCCACAATGGCACCCGACAAGAGGCTCCCCCCCACGCTGGACTGGGAGCCCACAATCAGGGTCAACAACTCAGCCTCGTGGATTCGCAGGTTCACCGATCACCTAGCCGACCGGGTGCAGCAGCAGCCCATCATCTACTCCGCTGGGTGGTGCGCCCCCAACGGCTCAAACGACGACATGGCCGCACTACAGAAGCACCCCTTCTGGCTTGCAGCCTACGTGCCCGCTAACACGGTAAACAACTACCCTTGCCCACCTTGGGGCAACAACTGGGATTGCTGGCAGTACAGCAGCACCGGAAGTGTTAGCGGCATCGCAGGAAACTGCGACACAGACGCCTTCAAGGCCGACCGATTCGCTGCCCTGCTTCATGGCAGCCCACTTCTACCTGCCCCCGCGCCGGTTAACCATCAGGAGGATGACGAAATGAAGACCATTATCGCTATTGAAACCAAGCTAGGACATTACGTGTATGACCCTCAGGCCGGAACCGGTCGAGTCATCACCCCCGAGGAAGAGGTTTTCCTTGTCGGTGAGGGTTGGACTGTGAAGTCTTACCCTGCTGGTGGTCGTGAGCATGTGATCTTGAATGAGAAGGTTACCAAGCTGAATTACACCGAAGTATCCTGATTCTCTAGTCCACGGCGGTTAAGGTCATGATCTTCGCGTTTCTTCCAGAATGGTTGCAGCAATTCGGTGGCGAGTTAGGCAATGCCTGGCCCGTCTTTGTCGCTGTTATCGCTATCATTGGTGCATTGTACAAATTGATGGGTAGAATCGTGAAGAAAGTTCTTCACGAAACTGTTGTGTCTGAGATCAGGCCCTTGAATGAGAAGGTCGATTCTATTCAGGAGCAGTTCAAGAACAATGGTGGTTCTTCAATGAAGGACGCTGTTGATAAGGTGAACCGTAAGCTTGATGAGAACAAAGCCGATCTCGTGGTACAGTTGAATAGTACACGAGAAGAGATGTTGGTTGTTAACGCCGAGCGTGATAAGCGCCTTGCTCAGATTCATGAGGATCTCATGTTGCAAAACTCTAGGATTGCCGCGTTGACTGCTAACACAAACGCAGCTTACTATGAGATTGATGAGAACGCTGACCTCACTTACGTGAACGACAACTACCTTGAATTGTTCCAGGTGACACTACAGGAAGCCATGTCGAACCAGTGGCGTAAGTGGATTGATCCAGCGGATCTGTCCAGGGTTGATAGGTCTGCACAGTCGGCGTTGCGCAACCGCGGTGACTGGACATGTGACTTCACTGTGATCCGTAGGGATGGCACCAAGGTGAAGGTCATTGCCCGCGCTTTCCCTATCTGGGATGGTGAAGACTTCGCCGGTTATGCCGGTGCTATGACGTGGGATAACTGATGAAGCACAAGATCCGTCCTGGGGGTTGGGCCTGGATTGGTCTTACCGGTTACGTTCTTGTTGCTGATGGTGCACTCATCAAGTCGGATAACTCAACAATGTCCGAGGTGTTTGGAGATGCACTGAAACACCCTAGAAGGCGTTGGCCTGTCATGTTAGCCTGGTCGTTGTTGACCCTGCACCTGTTCGGCAACCTTCTTCCAAGATGGTTTGAACCATTGAAGAAACTGGACCCAATAGGGTGGGTAGCCAGGCTTTTTGGGGGTTGATTCTGAACCGTGGATGTGCTATGGTGTCCAGGTGGCTGATTCAACAAGCAAGTACGCAAGAGAGATTCACCGGAGACGAATGCTAGCGGGCGACAAGTCATCGTTCGCTAAAACAGCCGTTGAAGTCTCAGTGTTCGAGATGTATGATCGTACACCAAAGATCACGAACATGCACTCGAACGGCACAAGGATAGACATTGGTGGTGTTGACGACAACGACAAATCGTTCGTCATCATCGACAACACCAACGAGCGTTGGATGGTGGACTCGTCAATCGTATACGATGTGTACGTGTTCGTCAAGTCCGACACAAGTGATATAGTGGGTTGGTTGACTTACACAGAACTATGCGAAGCCCCAGTACTCGAAGCACAATACGTTGTCACAGAGGAACACCTGTTTCAGATGCCAGCAACGTTCGCTTTCGTGCCGGTGTGTTCGCAGCCATGCAACGCCAACGGGATTTGGGATTGGGAAACGGACTCATGGGACTGTTTCGGACTATGTGGGAAGCATCGCTATGACAGAACAGCAAGCGAATGGTGGCCCGCCTATCTCTCTAAGCATGGCGGTAAAGTTCCTGAGACAGAAAAGGGGGCATAGCGCCCGTAGCCTGTCGTTGTCGTGTGGCTTGTCACCGTCGTACATTTCGAAGGTGGAAGCTGGGACTATTGAACCGTCACTCAAAGCGTTCGCTGCGATAGCTAAAGCATTGAAGATGACTGACACGGAGATCCTGTTCTTGGTGAGGTTATGCCAATAACAACGTACAGAATGTTCGAGGACGTCACACCAATGGTGTCCATGTTCGACTGCGAACACTTCGGGGCTGTTGTCAACCTTGGGTATGACATCGACCATGGGGGTTGGATTCCCATGGGGATCTGTAGCATGTGCCTCTCGTATTTCACGTTACCTTTCAACTGGGAGATCGTCTATTGAAGTTGTGTAGAGATTGTGGGATAGAGAAGGAAGATGGTTCTTTTCACCCTGCTTCTAATGGTGGTCTGCGGCATCCGTGCAAAGAATGCTACAATCGTAGGGAATCTGAACGGCGAAAGAACCTTCCTCCCGAGAAGAAAGAGTTGATCGCCCGTCGAGGGTACGAGTGGAAAAAGAACAACCCTGAACGGGTTAGGGCTACACATCTGGTCAACACGTATGGGATTACATGGGAAGAGTATGAAGTGATGTACGACTCTCATGACGGAAGTTGTTGGCTGTGCCATAAGGAGTTTGACGGGCTCACGAAGTGTTCTGCTGGACCTTACGTTGACCATTGTCATGAAACCGGGAGGGTGAGAGGTCTACTCTGCGCCCCATGTAATCAGTTGGTGGGACTCTTGGAGAGACACGGATTAGACAAGATGAATGAGCTAGTTAGCTATGTTGAGGGTGGTGAGTCCAATTAAGTTCAGTGCGTCCCTATTGAAAGTCTGGATGAATTGTCAGCAGCAAGCCGAATTTCAGGAGATTCTGAAGCGGCCTAGAAGAATGCACGCCAAGGCAAGTTTCGGTACGTGTATCCATGATGCGTTGGAACAGTACAATTGGCATGGTGATGTTGAGAAGGCCAAGGCAAGATTCGAGTACACGTGGTCCAACCCTGGTTACCTTGGCGTGACCCCTGACGTTTGGGCTAAGCAGCAGTTCGGTACACTCATGGACCGTGGTTTGAAGATCATTCAGGAGTACCACGACAAGCAGGCATGGGAGCCACGTGAAGTGATCGCAACGGAACACAAGTTCTGTGTCCCATTCGGTGACCATATCATCTCTGGCGCCGTTGACCTCCTAGAGTTCAAGCTGTCCGGGCGGGGTGTCCCCACCTTGAAGATCGTTGACTACAAAACGAACGCGAAGCAGCCAACACTGAACGAGCTAAGGTTCGACATTCAGTTCACCGTTTACTACTACGCGTCGTTGCAGCCTGAGTTCTGGTTGGGTTGGGAACCTGAGATCAACAAGTACCGACCTATGGGTGGTACACCTGAGAAGGGTGCGGAACTGTGGGAGCGTTTCAAGGATGCACCACGCCGACCTTCCTGGTATCACCTGTGGGGCAACAAAGAGATCGACGCCGGTGACCGCGATGACGGTGACTTTATGCGTCTGTACCGGTGTCTGGAAGCTGTCAACAAGGCGGTGGAGCACGGCATCTACATTCCTTCCATCAAGGCAGAGTCCTGCCTGTGGTGTGACTTCAAGGAAGAGTGCGAAGCTGTTCAACCCATCTTTCACAAGTTGGAGGTGAAGCCTGGAGGAGACGGCGATGACGCTATGTTCTAACCTGCTTCAACAAGCATGTTGACACTGGTGTAACACTGTGGTACAATGACCACCAACAAGGAGAAACTGTATGTCTTTGAAGATTAGACGGACAGGCGCAGGCGATTACGGAAAGTACGTTAAGGCCCTCATTTTGGGTGAGCCTGGTTCCGGTAAGACTCTTGTGTCGTCCACTTTCCCTAACCCTCTTTACGCTTCGGCTGAGGGTGGGCTCATGTCGATCGCTGATAGGAACATCCCGTATGTGGATATCAGGTCCACGGATGATTTGCTGGCGATCAAGAATTCGATTAACCAGGACCCGGATGTACGTGAGGAAATTCTTGGGTTCCCGGTTGACACAATTGTGATTGACACCATTGATGAGATCCAGAAGATCATGGTGGCTGAAAGACTCAAGCAGACACGTTCCCAGGCGATGCAGTTGCAGGACTGGGGCTGGCTGTCGGAGCAGATGCAGGCCATGGTTCGTGGATTCAGGAACATCCCGATTCATGTGGTGTTCACGTGTCACATCAAGGAGGTTTCAGATAACGAAACCGGTCGGGTGTGGTACAAGCCGGGGCTGCAAGGTTCCATCGCTGACAGCATCGCAGGTTACGTTGACTTGTCGCTGTTGATCCAAACCAGTCTTACTACTGAGACTGTGGAAGGTAAGTTGAAGAAGGTGGAGAAGCGTTCAATCGTTACTGCCCCTTCAGCTAAGTACCCGTTCTTGAAGGATCGTTCAGGTAAGCTTCCCCCTGAGATCGACGTGAATTTCACTGACGATTTCGAGAGGATCAACGACCTGATCTTTGCTCATGTCAATCTTGCTGAGGGAGTCGAGTACGAAGTTGAGACACCCCAGCCTGCGGCACCGGTTGAACCTGTGCCTGATGTTCCTAAGCCTGCGGCGAAGAAGGTAGCAGCTAAGAAGGCGGCGGTTGTGCCGGTTTCTGAGACTACCCCTGACCCGGTTAAGGTTGAGGAAGCACCTAAGGAAGAGGCCCCAACCGGGGAAGCTGCTGACGGTGTGGTTACTCCACGCAACAAACTACCTGCCGGTGTAGTGCCGGTGTCTAAGGGTTATGGCACTCAGATTTTCTGTGTTGATTGTGGTGGAGAAGTAGAAACACAAGAGAGAGCAGAGTTCTCTCGTATCCGTCATCGCCGCATTCTTGACAATGCGTGTTATGAAGCTGAGAAAGAGAAGAAGGAGAACAAGTAAATGGCAACTTTTGCTTTGACTGAATCCGAGGAATTTGAGGTCATCCCGGCCGATACCATCCTCGAAGTTGAGGTCGTTAACTGCGAGTTGAAGGAAACCCCTTTCCTCGTTGATGACAACGACCCGTCGAAGGGCAAGAAGGAGCAGATTTCGTTCCGGTTCAAGGTGACCGAGCCTGGTGAGTGGTCAGGTCGAACCCTGTTCGGCAACACCCCCACCACGTTCACTAGTCATCCCGACTGCAAGCTCCGTGCTTGGGTTCAGGAACTGCTCGGCATGAACACTTTGCCTGCTGGTTTCGAGTTCGACACTGAGAACCTGATCGGTTTGACCGCCAAGGCGATCGTGGGTAACCGTGCCCGCAAGGCCGCTGACGGCACTGAGGTCCTGAAGGACTACGTTGACGCTGTGATGCGCGTTGATGCTGGCCTAGACTTCGCTGACGACGTTTTCTGAGACGGGTGCCAACCGGGGGGAGGGTCGCTTGTTCGATCCTCCCCCTTTCCCGTTTCTAGTCTTTAGTGGAGGTTTTGGTGGACGTTGATGTGGAGGGCTACCTTCAAAGTAAGGGCTGTGAACTGAAGCGTGCAGGCCAATATGAGTTGAACACGCTGTGTTTCTTCTGTAACGAGGCTGACGGCAAGCGGGGTCGCTTGTACATCAACACGGACCCGTTACAGGAAGTCCCTGGGTTATTCCATTGTAAGCTCTGTGATGAGCGCGGTGGGTACAACAAGATCCGTAAGCACTTCGGTGACCCAATCATTCGTGATGACAACGATGAGACATACAATGTGTCTAAGTCGAAGATCCTTCAGTTGGCTGCCGAGTACTACTACGACAAGCTCGCTGACCATGAGGATGCCTTCAGGTATCTGAAGAATGAACGCGGGTTGACTTTCGATACCATTGAGTCGCACCTACTTGGGTACGCCGACGGCACGTTGCGCGACTACCTGCACGGCCAGGGGTTCAGTCTCGGTGACATGATTGATTCCGGGCTCGTGAACGACAAGGGCAAGGATTTCTTCTACGCTCACATCACGATCCCGTACATGGTTTCCGGTAACGTCGTGTCGATCCGCGGCAAGGAAATCGGCGGCAAGTACCTCACCCCGAAAGGGCACAAAGCGTACCTGTACAATAGTGACGTGACATGGGAACGCCCAGATCAGCTTGTAATCTGCGAAGGCGAGTTTGATTCCATGACCGTGGAGCAGCTTGGGTTCTCCTCTGTGGGTGTCCCTGGCGCTAACACATGGCAGGACGGCTGGACCGGTTACGTTGACGCTGACGTGATCCCACGGCTCTACATCTGCTTCGACCCCGACAATGCTGGACGCACCGGTGCTGAAAAGCTTGCGTCTAAGCTCGGTGGCAGAGCGAAGATCATTGAGTTACCTGAGGAAGAACCAGGGAACGACATCTCTGACCTTGTGTTGAAGCACCACTTCAACCGTGAAGACTTCGAGTTCTTGTTGAAGCGGTCTAAGGGTGGTCTGCTCATCTCTGTACGTGAAGCGTACGAGGAATGGTTGAGCATTGAGGGCAACCCTGACCTTGTGGGACTCAAGTTTGGTATCTCTAAGATTGACGAGGCCATTAAGCCGGGGATTCTACCCGGCCAGGTTGTCGTGACGCTCGCTAAGACGGGTGCCGGTAAGACAATCTCCATGCTGAACTTCTTCCACCGCATGAAACTTGAACAGGAAGAACGCAACTTCCTGTTCATCTCCCTTGAGCAAACCCGTAACGAATGGTTCGAACGGGCTCGCCGCATCCACAAGTTCTATAACCCTTCAGCCACACACGAAGACACGATCCGGTTCTGGGAACGTAACTTCATGATGGTTGACAAGAACCGTGTCGGTGAAGAAGAACTACTGAACTGTGTTGAGCAGTACGAGTACGAGATGGGCAAGAAACCTGATCTGGTTTCCATTGACTATCTTGGTTACTGGGCACAGTCGTTCCCTGGTAGCACCTACGAGCGGGTGTCGGCAGCCATCATGGCCTGCAAGGCCATCGGTAAGGAACTGAAGCTCCCGATTTACGCCCCGCACCAGGTGTCACGTCTAACTGACGCCGGTGAAGAACCGGACCTGAGCGCCGCACGTGACTCGGGAGTCATCGAAGAAACCGCTGACTTCGTGTTCGCCCTGTGGGCGCCGGACCAGAAGAAGGGGACCGAAGTCGGACAAAGAACCGGTGATGTTTCACTGAAAATGCTCAAGTCTCGTCATGGTGGTGTCGGTACTAAGGTGGACTTCTTGTTCACCCCGAAGACTCTTGCCATGATCCCCGAGAACGACCCGTTGCATTACAAGGCAGCCGAAGAAATCCGGTTGGTTCGGGTCGGTGATGATCTTGACACGGTTGTGTATCGTAACCTCACTGGTTGGGATGGCACGATCGTAACGGAAGACATCAAAGCTGAGATTGTTAGGCTAAAGAGGGAAGGGTTCATGTAGGTCTTGACCTGCTTGGACAAGGATGGTATACTAGGGTAGTTCGAAAGGAGAACTTATGGCTAAGAACCAGGGTAGATTTGACGGTCTACCAATTGAGATTTACGAGGGCAGGTTTGCTGGCGGGTTTGAGATGGACCAGGAGATTGGTGAGTCCATTGCTTATGACGATGTGGTGACGTTCCTTGTGGTTGCTGTGGCAGGTAAGGCGAACATTGACGCCACGAAGTCCGGTGACTTGAAGAGGACAAACTACTTTGACGTTGAGAGTGTGAGTATTGTCCCGCCCGAGTCAGCGACTAAGGTCATCAACGAGATTGGTGCTTTGGTTGATGGTGTGAATGCAGGTCAGTTGAAGCTCGGTCAGAATCCCACAGAGTCGTGGGCTGACGAGGAAATCGTTGTGGAAACAGATGTGTACCCGACTATTTCTGCTGCTGATCCTGCGTTGTCTTCGTTCCTTGATGCCCCAGCGGAGGCATTCTGATGGGAGCCGAAGGAGAGGTTATCGTTACGTCGATTTCGTTCTCTGAGGCTGCTGTAGAGATCCAGTTCCTTGAGCGTCGTGACCAGTCTGAGAAGGCCGGGTTGATGAAGTCTATGGTGTTGGATAGGGCAACGTTCTCACGTCAGATTGATGAGATCGAAGACAACGTGGTTGACTTGGTTGATGATGGGCTGTTGGAGATTCGCAATCCTGAAGCTTCGTTGGACCCTCGCAAGAGGATTGGTGCTAGAAAGGCTGAGCCCGTAGATGAAGAAGGTGATGAGTGATCATTCGTGGCGCGAGAAGGCTGCTTGCCTAGGTGCGGACCCGAAGATTTTCATTCCGACTGATCCTAGCTTATGGGTTCATGAAGACGAAGCTAAGAGTCTGTGTGACTCGTGTGGTGTGAGGGTGCAGTGCATTGACTCTGCTGTAACTTCGCGGTGGCCGGAGCATGGCTATTGGGGTACCGATGAGGCTATCCACAGGCGTCTGCGACGTAACCGTAAGATAGCGGACGAGTACTTTGAGATTGTGAACGAGGTTGCTGTTGAGTTGGCCTCAAAAGATGTGATCAATGCCTAAGGTGAAGTGTGCCGGGTGCGGCGAGTACTTGGAGCGGGATGAGGCTGTACGTAATGGTGTGCAGTCATTTCATCCTGAGCACATGTATTCGTCTGCACCTTCACGCCCTAAGCCTAGAAAGAAGAAGCCTGGTGTTACAAACGATCTTAGAAGCACTGTCCTGCGTCTTGATGGGGGCTGTTGCCGTTTTTGTGGGGTATGGGGCGGCGAGTCTTTGCACGTCCATCATGTCATCTACCGATCTCAAGGTGGGCCGCATGAGCAGAGCAATCTTCTCTCTTTATGCGTGGGCTGTCATAGTGAAGTCCACTCAGACAAACGACGGTTCCAGCGACTCTGTTTAGGGGTCATCTGGTTGCGTTCGGTGAATGGGGACAAGCGTATTACGGTCCCCCGTTTAGAAAGGATGCTGAATGAGGCGTCTTGATATTGGTTTAGACCTTGACGGTGTGATGTATGACTTCGATAACACGTTGAAGCATTACCTTGTGGAGTACGAGGGGTTCGACCCTGACACGCTGCCGCTACCACCGCTGTCATGGAACTTCTATAAGGACCAGTGGGGTATGACTGACGAGGAATTCGTCACTCACTGTGTGAATGCCACGAACCGTGGTGTCATGTTCAAACATGGTGAACCGTTCGAGGATGTTGTTGAGGTTGTGAACCGGTTGCGCGACAACGGGCACCGTATTCACATCATCACGAACCGCAGCTTCGGTGAGAAGGCACACCACAACACGTCTGACTGGTTGCGTGAGTATGGCATCCCATTCGACTCGTTGATCTTCGCTAAGTGGAAGCCTATCGTGCGTCCCGATGTGATGCTGGATGATTACGCCAGGAACTACACTGACATGTGGGATGCTGGTGTGGAGACATGGTTGTTTGATCGCCCTTGGAACCAGGACTTTGAAACTGAGTACAGGGTGTTTGGTTGGTTGGAGTTCGAGCAGGTTATTGAAAGGAAAGCGAATGCCAGTTGAGACTGAGGTCATTGATGGTGTGGAACGCACGTTCTTTGTGGACGAGTCAACTGGTGGACGTAAGGAAGTGAAGCTCGCACGGTTCGATCTGATCCCTGTCGGCCCTTTGACGGCCCTGGCTGAGCATTACGGTCGGGGTGCGTTGAAGTATGAGGACAGGAACTGGGAGAAGGGCTACCCGTGGTCGTTGTCGTATGCTGCGTTGCTACGCCATCTGACTGCGTGGTGGGAGGGTGAGGATGATGACCCTGAGACGGGTTCTTCTCATCTTGCAGCCGTGGCTTGGCACGCTTTCGCTTTGTTGGAGTTCATCGAGTCTCATCCCGAGAAGGATAACCGTCCGAACACTGAGAGCGATGAGGTTCTCCCTGAACTGGGTGACCTAACTCAGTTGGTTGGTACGGTGTATACCCCGGACCCGAGGAAGGAGTTTCTCATGAACCCGATGCCGTTTGTTGGCAGCCGCGATGGGTTCTGGGATGAGGGTCAGGAAGACTACCTGTTGAGTGGGGAGCGCGACGATGACTGATCGCACAGTGAAGGTCATGTTTGGCATGGAAACTCATGAGATCACCGCCCATACCGATGGCAGGGTGACGGTGAAGCTGTACACGGAGACAGGTATGCGTGACGGTGGTTCGTATGAGAGCGTCACTGATTTCCTTGACGCCATGACCCCCTTGGGGTATGGTAAGACGTGTCGTAGGGCTCTAGAGAACGCAGGAGTGGTAATGTGACTGTTCTGGCTGTTGACGCGTGGAAGTCTAACGCTCATCTGATCGCAGACGTAGCCGCTCTAGGGTACCTGAGAGACGATTGGTTGACGTTGGACTCCACCTACGGGCGTGGAGCGTTTTGGACGCTCTACAGGCCACACAGGCTGGTATCCGGTGACATGAGTAAGGGTCAACCCGATGTCAGGTTCGATTACAGGCACCTGCCGTTCGCTGACTGTACGTTTGACGCCGTGGTTTACGACCCTCCGTTCAAACTCAACGGCACATCATCAAAGACCTCTGACGTGGATGAGCGGTACGGGGTCGAAGAAGCCGATACACGCGAAAACAGGTTGGCGTCCATCCTGTCCGGGGCCGAAGACAACATTCGGGTCACGAAACACAAGGGCATGTTTCTAGTTAAGTGCCAGAATCAGGTCAACGGTGGCAAGGTCAGGTGGCAGACTGACATGCTCACCGCCCTGGCTTACGATCTGGGCTGCGAGAAGGTGGATGAGTTCCACGCCCTGAACTACAGGCCACAGCCCGAGGGGCGCTCACAGCAGCACGCTAGAAGGAACTACTCGACACTGATGGTGTTCAGAAAGACATCAGCAATGAAACGTGTGTAGGCGGGTGGGATTGACTGGGACATTTCCCTGGTCGTCATCCAGTCGATCCCCATTGCCTCAATCCAAAGGTCTGATCCGCCGTTAGTCCACCCGTCACGCGACGAAGACCCGCCGCTGTGACCCGTAACAGTAACGTACTTACCGTCACCGATCCTACCAGTGTGCCTGTGATGCTCAGGTTGTGGTAGCTCCCAGTTCGTTTCGAACATGCGGTGACGGAACACACCAAGATCAAACATGGTGCCGCAAAGCATGACCGTGTTAGTCAGTGGGGCACCAGACACATTCTCAATCACGTACGGCAGCCCCGTGGAATCCAGCAGGGCGCGGGTTGGCTCGATGAGGTCTGGGTGGTTATCTTGGGTTCCGTGTCGTCGGGCGCCTTTAGACCACCGTTGGCAGGGTGGTGAAGCGTGAATGAAATCGAATTGTTCATGTTCGTTCTCAGTGAGCCATTCTAGGGCGTCTGCCTGATGAAACTCGAACGGGTAATGACGTTGCTTCTTGATGTCAACACCAACGACTTCGAAACCGGCGTCCGCGTACCCTTTTGATGCCCCGCCCGCCCCACAGAACAAGTCTAATAGTCTCATTTGAACTCTCTCGTGACATACCACTCGAACACATCACAAATGAGCCGGAAACCCTTAGGGTCCCCGGCTCGGTGATACCAGTCATCAAGCTTCTGTAGCAGCTTGAACACTATCACTCCTTGAATGGGTCGTCGTTGACAGCGGCGACCTTTTCTGCTGTCCTCACATGGTCCTCAAGGGCAGACGAGAACGCCTCGAAAGGCTTCAAGTCGGCCACTTCCTCAATCGCGTCACGGAAAATGACGTCCAGCATGATCTTCACGATAACCATGAAGTCAATACGCTGATCCTCGGAGAACAGGTGGTTCTCGTACAGTGACGTTAGCTCACTGTTCAACCAGAACCCGCCCTTGTGCCGCACCGCGGGGTTAGGGATCGAAGCGATGTCTACGGCCGCGTCAGCTAGCCTCTTGATTTCGTTGTCTACTGCTGTGCTCATATCATTTCCCAACTTGTTGGTATACAGTACTTGTCGTGCTTGACCCACTCGCCACGTAGGCCGGTTATAGTGCCTTCGTCCTCAGCGATGAAATCAGAGAAGTAGATTCCCCACAGGTCGCCACCGTAATAGCATAGACCCCAGTGTTGCCTGTCGGCAGAGTCAGAAGGCCCAGACCATTGAACCCACTCGAAGAAGTCAGGGTCAGTGTAGTGATCGAATTCAAACATCACTTCCGCCTGTTGAAAATGTCCCTCAAAGAGTCCTTCCAGTCGTACTCGACCGTGCCCTTCTTCTCGTCCTCAGCGATCTTCACGACCGCCTCATGATCAGCCATACAAGGGCAGTCAACCACCTTGACCTGCGCCCCCAGGCAGTTACATCCACCAACCAGGAACCCGTGCTCCTTACAAACAACCTTGATTCCCGCCATCAGTACGTGACGTCCTTCGTGTAGGACACGGCACCAACAAAAGCGGTCTGTACCACGGGAGTGGCGTCCGCTGAACTGAACTGCAAGTCCCAGACACCCACACCGTCAGAACCGAAGTCCAATGAGGACGTGGAAGCGGTGGACTCCACCCTGATAGTGCCATCGGTAGCCAGAACCGGGGTGACGGACAAGGTGAGTAGCACCGCCCCGTCAACGTGGGTGCGTACCTGCGCCATTCCGGTCCAGCCGCTGATGTCAACGGCGTTACCCTCAGGGTCAAGGACTGTGAGATCCTCAACGATTGTGTCACCGCGGTACACGGCAATGTCATGTGACTGTCGTTCTAGCTTAACCATCGTTCCTCCTGTGAAGACACAAAAAAAGGGGTGCCACCAGTCATTCTACCACAGTAGAACCACCAGCGACACCCCTTCTCACGTTTTACGCCCCAAGCCAATCGGCCCAGGCTTCGGCACGCTCAGGCGTACCAACAACAATCCAAGTCTTAGCTGTAGGAGCCTCAGGCTTGAACGAGAGTTCCCAGCCCATTTCCTGAAGCGTCTTATCAGCCTTCTTGGAGTTACACTTACCGCAAGCGGCCACAACGTTAGTCCACTCGTGCTTACCACCCTTGGCCTTAGGGTGAACGTGGTCAACAGTGTTACCCTTCTTACCGCAGTAAGCACACTTGTACTTGTCACGGTTGAGGACTGCACGGTTGGAAAGAGGAACCCTTGACTTGTAAGGGATCTTCACGTAGTACTTGAGCCTGATTACTTCTGGCTGAGGCATCGAAATGTGGGCTGAACGGATGTTCTCACCTGTAGATTCTACGATCTCAGCTTTCTCTTGCAACACGAGTACAACAGCCCGCTTCATCGGAATGACGCGGATTGCCTCGTAAGTCGCATTTAGTAGTAGCACACCCATTGCAGCCTCCTTTCAAGTGTATCGGCTAGGATGCCATGTTATTCAGTGCCCCCGGCAGGAATCGAACCCGCATGTGTGAGTTAGAAGCTCACTGCTCTCTCCATTGAACTACGGGGGCAAACATTCATTCGTCTTCTAGGAGTTCAAAGAAGAGTCTCATTGCGTTGAACTTCTCGTCGTCTACTTCTTCACTGTAGCCGAAGACCTGGGTTCCGTCACCTAGCATCGACCAGCCAGTCACGTTGCCTTCGTCGTCTGTGTGGAAGGCCAAGGCGCATCCGAGCGGGTGGAGTGCTGAGCGGTTGATGAGCCACAGCAACCCTTCGGCTTGTAGGTCTTCGAACGGCCGTTGTTCTCTCATTCGTCTAGTATTCCTCTGCTCAGGAAGGACCGTTTAGCCCCCAGTTTGCCTGCTTCTGTTTTGCATGTCGCTATCATGGTGTGAAGACCGTACCCGGTTTCGTTCCATTTCACGTCGTCTGCAACCTCAAAGATGATGTCCGCTTTGTTGACGGTCACACCTTGTTTGGCTGCCACTTCTAGTATCTCATCTACCAGCATAGCACGACATTGCTCGTAGGCTTTTGACCGGGGTCGGTCCCATGTGGGAGGTTTGATGTTGGGGTTGCCCCTACCAAGTACGGGTCCCCGGCCCCCGATGGTATCCATCTTCTGCCAGGAAGCCCTCTTACGCAGGTTGTAGTCGCCTGTCAGTGGGATGCCGTTGAGTGGATCATCCCAGTAATCCGAGTCGGGCTCAGGTGTATTCCACCTGTCCTCCGTGCGGATAAGCCAACCCTCATACGCCCTCCACAGGGCAACAGGGAAATGCCTGGCGACACGGTAGAACGGCGGGGTTCTCACAGTTCATACACCACCACAGGAACGCCAGCAGCACACAGAAAACTGTCAACCATGGCCTCAATCGTCTTCCAGTCACCGCCTCCTAGTCCGCAGCCAATCTTAGGCATATGGACAGAGGCACCAAGGATCTCCGCGAGATCAGCCACATTGTCAAGGCACTTCCCGAGATAGTAGTAGCTGACATACTGCTTAGGTGGGTCACTGTAACGCTTACGGTACCCGTCCTGAGCACACATGTTAGCAACATACGTTACCGGATTGATCTTCACGAACTGTGTGTAACCGAGACTGAACGGTGGGAAGTGGTCCTCGTCGCACTTAACCCACTCGCGGTAACGATCACGGGCGGCAGGGTACTTCGTTGCCAAGGGAACAACGAAGCCCTTACCCCAACCACCCTTGTTGTTCACGATGTGAGCAATGATCACCGGGTCGGACCTCAGATGGACACCAGTGAACAGGTCACCCTTCACGTACTGAATCATCAGCACCCCTTGTAGTTCAGAACCTGACGCAACACATGATCAGTGGACACAAGGTCAGCCTGATCAGCCATCACAACGTCAATGTCCTTGTAAGCCGCAGGGATCTCATCCACAAGCGACTGCGCCTTGTCCGACAACCAAACCTTGCCTTCCATTGCCTCCGCAAGATCATCCGTCGTGAACAGGGCCTTTGCAGCCGAACGTGAATGAACACGACCAGCACCATGAGAACACGAGTTGTACGACAACCCGTTACCCAAACCGGACACGATGTAAGACCTTGTGCCCATGGAACCAGGGATTACTCCCTTGTCCCCGACGTCAGCCTTGATGGCACCCTTACGGGTAACCCAGATGTCGTGACCGTCATGCGTCTCACGTTGCGTGAAGTTGTGGTGACAGTTGATGGTCTGGACCACACCAACACCACGACCCAGGAACTTGTAGAAAGCGTCAACGGCACGGTTCAGCATCAACTCACGGTTACCGCGTGCGTACTCTTGGCACGCCAACATGTCACCGATGTACAAGTTGAAGCCCTCATCGTTCTCTTCGAAGTACGACAAGTCCTTGTCCTCAAGACCGATACCCTTCTGCTTCATCAACGCCTTAGCGTCCTTGATGTGTCGGGTAGCTAGGATGTTACCCAAACCACGTGAACCGGAATGCAGAACAATCCACACGTGATCGCGTTCATCCAAACACACTTCGAAGAAGTGGTTACCGGAACCCAACGAACCGAACTGCACCAACAGACGCTGAACAAGCGACGACTCAAGGCTCGTTGTGAACGAATCCTTGTTCGCGTCGTACCAGCGGTGTGCTGCCTTCGTTGCCTCGTTGTGACCCTCACCGACACCGGCAGGGATAGCCCTCTCAACCATAGGCATGAACTCACCCAGGTTGTCAGGCAACTGCTCGGCTGTCATGTTGAACTCGACTGCTGCCATACCACAACCGATGTCCACTCCGACAGCAGCAGGCATGATAGCCCCCTGTGTGCCGATTACAGACCCGACTGTTGCGCCCATTCCGAGATGAGCGTCAGGCATAAGCGCAACCCTCTCAACGAAAGGCATTCGACTTGCGCGCTGAGCCTGCTGTGAAGCATTGACGTCCAGTTGCGAAGCCCAGTTGTATAGCTTGTCATTGATCTTTTCCATTGTGTTTCCTTCCTATTGGAGCCGTCACTGGGGTTCGAACCCAGACCGCCTTATTACGAGTAAGGTGCGTCTTCCATTTGACACTACAACGGCATGTACTACTACATCCTCAACGATCTTCGGTGCATGATGAAAGCGTGTTTGCGTGACCCGTCATCCTTAACCATGCGACCAAGCGACAAATCAAACACCGGCAAACCCAACGCTTCCTCCTTGCGTTCCTCATCCAACGTATCAAACCACCAACGCTGACGAGTCAACCTGTTCACAATCGCTACAGGGGTATGCGCCGACCACTCCGTGTAATACTTCACCATTCGCCTGTTCCAATCTCTTTCTCGGCCTTCAACCACAACGACCGGGCAACAAGCACCCGTTCACTTGTGATCATCGCACCGAATGTGGTGTCCTCAGCGGACGCCTTCATTTTCTGGTAGAACTCGTTGGTTGCAGCCACCAAGTAATCAGCCTCACGGTCGGTGAGGCTGAGTGTGATCGTGTGTTCGTCTGACATGCCCGTCATCATAGCACAGTTCAAACCGGATTGCAAATGACACGCCAGTTTACTGGTAGCGGGTACCCTCCGTGCGGGATGGGTGGGATCAGGAAGCAATCTTGTAGCTCCGGGCCGCGAAGAAGCGGCGGGTATAGCCAGATGTATGGGCCATCCTCGAAGTCTAGCAATGAACCCTGTTTGATTTGCATAGTAGCGCAGGACAGAATCGAACTGTCTACAAGGACCGTATGAGAGTCCCGCCTCACCATTCGGCTTCTGCGCCTCAATTTCATTGCGGCTTATGACGATGGTATGTCATGACTAACTGTGAATGTGGAAACGAACTCACCGGCCGACAGACCAAGTTCTGTTCGATAGAATGCAAGAACACGTCTCTTAACTCGATCCATCAGTGCTACGAGAAACAACAGGAACGTGCTTTGAAGCGCAAGATAGATGCCATTCAAAAGCGCGGCGGAGGGTGTCAGGTCTGTGGTTACAATAAAAACCTGGCAGGACTTACATTCCACCACCGTGAACCTGAGTTCAAATCTTTCACCCTGAACATGAGAACCATGTCAAATATGACAGAAGCGAAGATTGTTGCGGAATTAGAAAAGTGTGATCTGCTGTGCCAAAACTGCCACGCTGAACACCATAACCCTCAGCTTAGCCATCTACTCTAGTTGAGCTACGTCGCCTAGATCGGATACCAGTTGGAAGGCAAATCTACTGGTAATCCGTACCCTGTTAGTATCTTCATGCGGCTACCAATGAATGCACCAATGAATTCACCTTCACCGTCATCAGGAAAGATCATGTCTTCATCAGCAAAGACAGAAAACAGTTTGTTCCACCGGTTGCGCCAGCAGATTTCAAGCTGAAGTTTCATCTCAACCTTACCTCATCAGGCGGAACCATACACACCCACATCAAAAACTGCCGCCACGCTGCACGCTCATCAGCCCAAACGCACAAAGCGCGACGACAATCAGGACACGGGCCATAGAACTCCGACTCGGCTTCCAACCCGCAACGAGGACACTCAAAAGACACTGGTATCAACAATCATGTAAGTGTCCGACATCACATCGTACGTGTAGTCCGCAGCCAAACCACGAACCTTCACCGCACCCCAAGGAGCCGCCCAATCTTCCTCATACGACACATGGTGGTGACCATGAATCAACAGGTCAGGCTTAGCCGACTCGCACACCTTTAACAGTGTGTCACGGTTACGGGTACACCCAGCGATCTCAATGCCAGCGTACAGTTCGTCCATGAACCGGATCGTGGACGGTGCGTCATGACAGAACAGAACGTCAACCTCACCACGGCTCAGAGCCCGCTCGATGTCACTGAACGATGCTTCTTCCTCAGGGAACCAGTTCACGAACTCCGTCAGCGAAGCGTAGTTCACCGAGAAAGCCCCACCGAACCCCATGAACCGCACACCGTCCCATTCCCAAGCGAACCCACGTGGGATGTAGAACACGTTTGCACGTAGCTCAACGAACCCTTCGGTGTGGTCCTGCATGTACTTCTGGAACAACGTGTAGAAGTCTTCGTGGTTGCCGTCAATGAAGTAGAACGGGATGCCGTACTTGACGGCCAAAGCGTTCACTTGATCAAGGAAATCCTCGATGACGTTACGGCTCCACGCAAGGGTGGTGTCACCTACCTGTACGATCACGTCTGCGTTGTACGGGGCAGCCACTTCCTTGTAGAACTTCTCAACAAAGCTGATGTTAGCGTGGACATCTCCACCAGCAGCGATGATCATGACTTACCTTCTTCTATTTGTTGAGTGGAATCGGAGGGGCTCGAACCCTCGACCTACGCACTGCCAGCGCGTTGCTCTCCCAACTGAGCTACGACCCCATAGTGCCCGCTGAGGGATTTGAACCCCCGGCTGCCTCCGTGTAAGAGAGGAACTCTGACCAGACTGAGTTAAGCGGGCAAGTACTGCTACACTACCATCATTCGGTAGTACTGTCAAGTTCATCAGCAAGGTGCTGCATCGTGATGATTAACGAACGCAAGTATCGTCGTTCATCCATGTGACACTGACGACCGGTGAGATCATCAAGTATTACTGGTTCTCTCGGGTCGTCCATGGTGAGTGGACGCACATACATCGAACCCATGCAAGTCTCACGGGCCTCAACGGCCAACCATCGAAGCCTTTGGGCTACCTGATGTTTGGTCACAGGTAACCTGCGTTCGTGTGCGGGCCGCGCTGCTGTTCCTCGGTGAACATGTTCACAATCAACGGACGACCGATCTCAGTAAAGTGAACAAGGCTCCCACCCAGGACCATACACCACGTGCCAGCATCCCAACTCCCCTTCACAATACCGATCCCAGCACCGAACACAACCAAACCGATACCGGCAAGGAACCCGAAGACCCTAACCCTCGGCATCACACGACTAAACCGTGAGTTCTCGGATTCTTCCATTGATCAATCTCACCTTCTGGACAAGTCCGTCATGAGCCTCGAACCGGTTGCGTGCCATCGCACCCTCACCATCCCAGACCATCTGAATCCTGGTTTCAAGCTCCGAACGCATGTTCTGAAGCTTCTCGATAGGGGCATCGTTCACCCACTCAACGAAACCGTCAGTTACCGTCTCCACCTTCAACATCTTCGTCATCTCCATAGATTGCTTGCATCACAAGCGCGTACAATTCGATCATCATGTCAGGGTTCTCATTCAGCAACGCCTTCGCAGCCTCACGACCCTGACCCATCTGCTCGCCGTTCCAGTCAGTATACCACGCCCCGGACTTCTTGACAATGCCATAATCGACACCGAAATCAATGAGCGTTCCAGCCTGGGACATACCTTCACCGTAAGTGATGTCAAAGCGGGCCTCCACGAACGGTGGGGCCACCTTGTTCTTCACGATCTTGACCTTGGTTTCGTTACCAACAATGTCAGTACCGATCTTCACTGCGCCGACACGGCGAATGTCGATGCGCTGCGAAGCGTAGAACTTCAACGCACGCCCACCCGAGGTCGTCTCAGGGGAACCGAACATGACACCGATCTTCTCACGCAACTGGTTGATGAAGATGACTGTCGTGTTGCTACGGTTGGCTGCACCAGCGATGATACGCATAGCCTGAGACATGAGCCTGGCCTGCAAACCAACGTGGGAGTCACCGATGTCACCTGCGATCTCGGCACGCGGCACAAGGGCTGACACCGAGTCGATGACAACCAACGCCACTTCACCGGACTTGATGAAATCAGCGGCAACCTCTAACGCCTGTTCACCGTTGTCGGGCTGGCAGATGTACAGACTGTCGATGTCCACGCCGATAGCGCGGGCGTAAACAGGGTCTAGGGCGTGTTCTGCGTCAATGAACACACAGACCCCACCAAGCTTCTGTGCCTCAGCTACAGCGTGCAGGGTGAGAGTGGTTTTACCTGACGATTCCGGGCCGTAAATCTCAACGATGCGGCCACGGGCGTATCCCCCAACCCCCAACGCGACATCAATGGCAAGGTTACCTGTCGGGATGACATCAATGTCTTCGATGGCTCTGTCTCCCATCTTCCAGACGGTTCCCTTCCCGTGCTTCTTCTCAATGTCAGCGAGGGTTGAGGATAGTGTCATGCAATTCTCCACTTCATGTTCGTTACGTCGTTGACGCGGTACACGGTGATCACGGCATCAGCCGGGATATCCAGTGTAGCATACGCTTTGGCTGTCGCTTCCTCAAGGTTGTCAGCGAACACGTAGTCAAGCATCGGCTTGTATCCTTCGCATTCAACCTTCCACTTGTGCGACCAGCGGGACACGGGCTCCACGGTTGTGTCGCTCACTGTCCGTAGTCCACGGTCTTGTTGAACTTCTTGGCGCGGGCCTCAACAACGTCGTCAAGGGAATCGTACTCACGTCCCCGCCAAATCCACTTCTTCTCACCCTCCCTGATCATCAGGGCCTCATGGGTGTACGGGCAACGGACTGCGATGTAAGGGTACCTAGCGATCTTCGCCATGGTTCTCCTGGGTTCGAGACAGTTTCTTCAACTGCTCAGCGATGAATGCTTCTGCTGCTTCTACTTCTTTACGCTTCTTTGCCTTCGAGAAGACGACGGGCTCTTGGTCTGACAACTGGTTTGGGCTCCTGTGTGAAGCAACTCGGGCAGATGTGCCAGAGCCGGTCTTTGGATAGCATCGTCATCTCGACGTCGCAATAGTAGCAGGTTGGGTTCATTGAGTCAAGTCCTTTGTTCACACCATACACCAGTGGTTTGGAAGTTTTTTGACGAAATCGTTCATTCTGTTTGCGCTGCTGCCGTGTCCGGTCAACAGGATCTCTGTGTTATGGAACCACTCCACGTACCACCTGTTGTAGTAGTGAACGTCAGATCCTAGTTCGTCTAGTACTATCATGGTGGACATAGCAGGATTCGAACCTGCGACCCCTACCGTGTCGAGGTAGTGCTCTAACCGGACTGAGCTATACGTCCATAGGCCATCACCCAATTGGATGGCAGTTGGTGCATGTCGTTGCCTTGGAATGCCCAGAAGTACACCCCGTCAGGGGCACCGTAAGGCATACCAAAGGACCACCACTCTGTAGTGACTTGGGATTCCTGCACCAAAACCCATCCCTCAGGGTAGTGCCCCGGAGGTTGCCTGAAGGTGTATGGTGGATGAACTAACGTCATAGTACGGGCACCAGGAGTTGAACCTGGGTGGGAGAGGTATAAGCTCTCTACGAGCAACCGGCCCGTCCTACCCGCTCGGTTACATGGAGCCGGTTGTCAGATTCGAACTGACTATAATCCTGTTTACAAGACAGGCCCTCTACCTCACGAGGATAACCGGCGTGTATGTGTGCGACGTCGATGGCAATTAGAACACACCACTTCACACTTGTCAATCTCTTTCTTGATCTTTTCGATTCCCCAACCCCTCATGTTTCCTATATCGTATGTCTTGTCGTCGCCAATATGGTCGAAGTCAAGGACGATGGGGTCCAGTTCACCGCAGTCTACACAGCCGCCCTCTTTCCTTGTCAGGATGTAAGCCTTGGTTCTCTCTATAGCTACGGCGTTTTGCTGCTTAATCTGTTCCTTGCGAGAGGAACTCTTGCGGTAGTAGTCCGATTCATACGCTTGCTTGCAAGGCTTACACCAAGACTGATAGGTACCTTGCTCCCTGTTACGTAGAGCGAACTGATCAATGTGTTTCTCTGTCTTGCAGAGACTGCATGTTTTCGTCATGTAAATTACATCGACATTTACAAGATGGATATTGAATCGACTTCGAGAGAACAGGACACCTTGGCGTAAAGAACTTCGACCCTCAAGCCAGGGGCATAGGGGCCAGTGGTCTACTACTCCGCAGCTTCAGTTCCTGCTCTCTCTTTGTGCGGTAGGCGAGGATCGAACTCGCAGCCTCCTACTTGGCAAGCAGGTGCTCCGCCAGATTGAGCTACTACCGCATTGGAGCGAGTGAAGAGAATCGAACTCTCATACCCTGGTTGGAAGCCAGGTGCTCTACCATTGAGCTACACTCGCATTGTTACTGCCATCATATCACGGAACGTGTGGGGGCGCAACCCCCGCTTTCTCTATACCAATCATCATGCACCTGTACGTGTACCGGACCTCGTACGGGAACACCCAGTTAGAAGGCACCGAACACTGGCACTCATACGGGTACCCGATGCGTGCATAACAGCCCACATCATGTTTGACATGGTTATTGGTCCAGAAACGCCAGATGTCCATGGTGTCCATCTCGTCTATAAGGGCCATTGCTGTCACACATCTCATGTACCCCTATCGGTCAACCAAGGCAGAAGATGTACCACGACTCCGGTAACGGGTCGTACCTCACCCCAAGGTTGGACGATTCAACAGAGCAGAACAGCCCCACGTCGTCGTTCCACGCGACGTAGTATTGCTCCGGGGCCGGTAGGATTATCATGAAGTCAGCATCTGTGTACCAATACATGTAACCCTATCGGCCAACCGGGTCTTCTTTAACAGCCAGGACCAGCCCAATGCGAGGCGCCAGCACCACCAGCGTACAGGGTGTTTGCAGCCTCGTCCTGCTGGGCGGGGGTGGCCTGCTCGGCTCGTGCGACACCGTACTTGCGTGCGAATCCTGCTGCCTGCCATGTTGATGGGAGGAACTGGTATGCTCCGCCTGCACCTGACGATGGGTTCACGATGCTGTAGTTGCCGTGCGATTCACGGTTCCTTACGCAGTTCAGGAAAGCCGAAGTGCCGCCGCTAGTCCCGACGCTACGATTAGGAACAGTAGTAGTAGGGCGATTAGCTCGGGGTACAGTTGTCGTTGGGATAGGTGCTTGTGTAGTCGGTGGAGCAATCGGGGCCTCTGTTGTTGTGGGTGCGGGTGCTGTTGTCGTGGTCGTTGTGGTTGGTTGTTCAGAAATGGTAGGCAGTGTCGGGTCGCCATAGGCTGCCTGTGTCTGTGGGGCCGTAGATGTATAGCTGTTCGACCTTGTAGCCATTACAGAAACACCAGTTAGCAGGAGCACGAAAATTGATACCGTCGCGAGATACGGCAAGGAACTGATCGAAGTACGTTTCATGGATTGTATACCTGTAGTCTTTCATTGTGACCGCGACAGGAGTCGAACCTGCACTGACATCGCACTCAACGATGTACCTCTGCCAATTGGGTTACGCGGCCAAGCGGACATTACTCGATCATGTTACCACATCATGTCTTTCATGTCAAGTTTGTTACAGAAACGACCAGTTGGATGGTAGGTTTATCGAAGTGAAGGTTCCATCCTTACGTACGGTCCCCTGATCCCAGCCAAAGGTGACCCAATGGCTTTGATCATCAGTGGTATACCAACCGTAGCTCCACAGGTAGGTTATCTTCTTGTTGTTGGAGGGGGTGAAGAAGTCAAGGTTGTGTGTGTACCTGTGACGCATCTTGTGTCGGTACGTGTTAGGTTTACGTCTAGTACTCACATCCAACACCAGTTCTTAGGTAGCCTTTTCCAACCCAAACCCCAGGACGTGTCATACCAGAAGTTCCTGACGAACCACTCCATGTCCACATCGTAACGGTACACTTCGAAAGCCAACGGTCCGTCATGTAGAACCTCAACTTCGGTCCACCAAAGGACCCCACCCCGGTACTCAAACATATGCGAACACCCAATTCAACGGGAGACGTTTCCACTCCCTGTCTGTCGTGTCATACCACGACGTTGAATCAACATACCAGTAACGATCCTGCATGTAATGAACGAACCGGTAGCAACGGGGGTAGTCATCCTGCCGACAAATGAATCCGGTTGAAATCCACCCGTCTTCCGGTTCTACCCTGAAGGACAGTTTGTTCATAGTGCGAGTGACAGGAATCGAACCTGCATGACCGAAGTCACGTGCTCCTAAGGCACGCGTGTATACCTAGTTCCACCACACTCGCGTGGTTATCTAACACTCATTACAACAGGGCACCAAGAAACTGGTAACGCAAACAGACTTTCTCCGTCCCAGTCACTAACAACGATCTCCTTCTCAAGCGTAGACCAAGACCGAACCCAGACCACATAGCCATCTGGGTCAAGCTTAGCCTTCTTGATGGCCTCACGGCCTTGAGCGTAGATCATCATAGTGGGTGTAGCAGGGTTCGAACCTGCGACCTTCCCCGTATCAGGAGGATGCTCTGACCAAAACTGAGCTACACACCCATGGAGCGCCGGGTCGGATTCGAACCGACGAATAACGGGGTTGCAATCCGTTCCCTTATCCTCTTGGGTACCGACGCTTGGTACGAATACGATGACAGTTTGAGCATACTAGCTCACACTTGGCTATCTCGTCAAGGATGACTTTGATTGATCTTCCACTTCCGACTAGGTTAGTGACATTTTCAACCTTGTCATCAAGATGGTCGAAGTCCATGCATATCGGCGGAAAACTCTCGCCGCAATCCATACATGGGTTAGCCTTGATTTCGTCAACGATCTTTCTGATCTCAGCCTTTCTGTCTTCCGCTCTTTTGCGAACCGCTTTTTTGTAGGTAGGATTCTCATAACGTACCCTACTCCTGGCTGAGCTACATGACTTGCAATATGTCTGCAAGCCATCTTTACGACGAGAGTTGCCGTAGAAAGCAGATTTTGGTAGGTTCTTCTTGCAACCTGAACATACCTTCATTCATGCTCCCATGTTGTAGATCAAGTACACGTTCTTCGGGAAGACCCGTGACTGAAGAACCGTGTTCCAATGACTGCGATCATGCTCGGCGTCACCCAACACACCGCACATCTCACACTGGTAGACGTAAGAGAACCCTTCAGCTAACTTGACCATAAAGCCCCAAAGCCTCGACTCGAACAAGGAATACGTAGGTAACAACCACGTGTGATGCCAATTTCACCACTCTGGGAAAGCTCCGCGGGCAGGGCTCGAACCTGCAACATCCAAGTTAACAGCTTGGCGCACTACCAGTTGTGCTACCACGGAAAGAACAACTACTTGCCAAGCAAATCCTTCCAAGTGGTCCCACCACGGGGGCCACGGAACTTCACCTGGATCTTATCCGGCATGATGGCACGCATCTTGCCGTCAGCGTCAAAGATGGTAATGGAACCATCCTTGTAATCGCCTCGCACAACACCGTTCGTCCAGTCCTGCCCGTCACGCTGACGGAACCTGACTTGATCACCGACATCCAAATGGAACTGTGTCAGGAACGGGTTCTCCGGTTCGGGTTCCGGCTCACTTTTGAAGACTCTTGCCTTGACCTTTTTGCGTGCCATACCCTCATCCGATGGTTACGTGTTCGATCCTACCAGAGTCATGGTTCGTGTGCAAGTGCAGCCTACGGTTGTCGTAGTGTGCGCTACTGAACACGTACGTGCCGTCATGCACAACGAAGTGCCAACGCTTCGTCCGGTAGATGATTACCTTTGCCGGGTCTACCCGGTGTCCTACGAGTCTAGCAGACCAGTAGGCTTTCCACAAGTACTTCATGTTGGTTTCCTTTTCGATGGGGTGACAGACGGAAATTGAATCCGCAAAGGGTTTCCCCACTAGGGCCACAACCTAGCGCAGCTAACCAGTATCTGCCTCTGCCACATCTTTTGGCCTCACGGCCTAGTAGTCCGTAGGGGAGTCGAACCCCTGTTACGAGGGTGAAAACCTCGCGTCTTAACCGCTAGACGAACGGACCTCGTATCACCCATTCCCAGGTGGAGGGGACAGGTACTATATCACCCATGATGAACCCTGTCAAGTCTGTTCTGGCGAAGAAGATTTGTCCATGGTAGATGAACGCTTCGTAAACGCAGTGTCGGTGTACTTCATGGTTTAGCATTGTACGCCATTGTCCAGTTTCGCGGTGCCCGGAACGCACCATCCCGGTCGGTCCAACTATACATGTTGTCCCATATCCCCGTCAAGCCCACTGTCCATGACTTTTTGTTGAGATCATCGTATTCGGTTACAGCAATACTTTTACCGATGACTGTTGTTTGTATGTTCATAAGCGGATAGGCTGGGATTCGAACCCAGGGTAGAAGGTTGACTCCTACACGACCTTAGCAGGGTCGCTCAATAAACCAGACTCTGACACCTATCCATAGGGGTCGCGGGCCACGAAAGCCCAGTTGGCGGGCACCCTGTGTGCCTCGTATGGACCACCGCTTTCACCGCTCCAAATGGAGAGCTTAGTTAGGTCGGTCCATGTCTTTAACCCGGTGTTGAAACCGAAGCAGTAATGACATATCGCTGTGCTTTTAGTGAAAGCGTTGGTGTACACGGTTTCGGACTGGATCAGTACTAGGCATTCGTTGTCGTGATCAATTCGCATTGTCATAAGCGGAGAGCAGAGCAATCGAAGCCCATACGCTAGTACAGCCGACTTTCCAGGTCGGTCCGGCACGCCTGTCCGGTTTACTCTCCATGTGTTACATCGGGTATTCCCAGTTCCGTGGCAGTGCTACCCCGTCGTTAGTGCGTGGGTCACCCCACACATCATAGCAGCCCCAAGCGGAGAACACCCCAATCTCACCCCAGAATTCAACAGCCCACCATTCTACGGGTGTTGTCACCGCCCACCAAGCATCATTGTTCACTAGCTACCCCTCTGCATGGGATTATCGGTCACATTGTAGCACATGATCCAATTGAAAGGCAAGGGCTCACCCATCTCTAAGCCCGCAGAAGAAGCAAGGTTCCTAGAAACCCATATCACCCAAGCACGATTGAAGACTGTCAGCATGTAGGACACCGTGTCTGCATCTAAGGGGTACGTTTCTACGAGCCTGACAGTGCCCAGGTAGCCGATGGTTGTTTCCATAAGCGGAAGGCGAGGGACTCGAACCCCCAACGGTTTTACCCGCCACCGCTTTCGAAGCGGCTTAACACACCCATGTTGGGCCTTCCTAGTCAAGCATAGTGAAGATGTACCAGTTAGTTGGGCAAACCACCCAGCTTTTTGTTCTTGTGGAACGACGATCAGGGTTGCCTGAACACGACCACAGGTTAGTAAACGGGTGGTATTCGATTTCCCAGGTGGAGTTAAGCACCCACCACGTGCAACGTTTGTACATGGTGCCCCCGGAGAGAATCGAACTCCCATCCTCGGTTTAGGAAACCGATGCTCTGTCCATTGAGCTACGAAGGCAAGCTTTCAAGCACCCACAAAGCCCAGTCATGTTGATCGCTGAATCAGTCAACAAGAAGCTGATGTAGTACTCAATCATAGTGCCCCCGGTGGGAATCGAACCCACACTCCTAAGAACCAGGGCTTAAACCCGGCGCGTCTACCTTGATTTCGCCACGGAGGCGCAAGCTCTGGGAGAAGGATTCGAACCCTCAAAGCAGGGTCCAAAGCCCTACGTCTTACCAGTTAAACGATCCCAGAAAGAATCACAAGAACACCCACGACTGCGGCAAATCGAACCGGAAATGGCCCTTCTTTACCTGACCGTCACGGTCACTACCGTACACAGTGTACTTCGCATAACTCCAAGCGAAGAAGAACCTGTGTTTGTCGCACAACCAAATCTCTTTCACATCCAACACCAGTTCAAGGGCAGGTAACTAAGAACACCAGACCCGCCCTGAGTTATCGTACCATCACCATCATAGTACGCCACACGGTACTGCAACACACCATGAAGGGTCACATCCCAGATGAAACCAAACCCATCACGACGCGATTGGAACATGAGATTCCAGTGTTTCCAAACTTCCATAGAGCCACTTGAGAGATTCGAACTCTCTATGTTCTGCCTTACCATGGCAGCCCTCTACCTCACGAGGATAAGCGGCGCGACCTCATAGACTTGTAGTCCACGAAGCTATCAGTATACACCTTGCGTTTGTCCGGGTCAACCCCAATCGCTGAGATCGTACGATCAACCCTAGCAACATGAGCACCAGCAGTACCAGCCTCATGCCTAGTAGGCGCTGTACCAAGACCAGCCAAACGCTTCAACACGTCCGTAGCCCACACCTTACCAACCGTGGACCTACGCTTGTCGTACTTCACGTTCATGAACGTCTTATACGACATCCCTGAAAGCCCTGCAACCTGCTTCCAAGTCCAACCTTTCTGCACACGCAACCCGTCAAGAGCCGAGTAGAACTGCTCCTTCGGGATCGTGTCAGCCCGGTCACGGTTCCTTGAAGCAACAGCCTGCCTGTGCCCCTCAGAACGCTCCCTGTGCCCTCTACCGGAGTACTTGCGGGGTTTGCCGTCATTGCCGAACTTGACCCACTCACCGCAGCCACAGGCGCACTCAGGGAGAGAGCCGTGTTCCAACAGCCATTCTTGTATCTGTTTTACGACGTAACGATCTTGTGGTGTCATGGTGCGATGGGAGGGACTCGAACCCCCGACCTTTTGGTTCGTAGCCAAACGCTCTATCCAACTGAGCTACCAACGCATGTTTGTGCCCTCCGTAGGAATCGAACCCACGTCCCTGGTTCCGAAGACCAGTGCTCTGTCCGTTGAGCTAGGAAGGCTTATGTACCGGAAACCAAGTCAGAGGCAACCACCAGGAAGACAGGTTGTTGGCTCTGATTGACATGCGGGCGAGGGGCATCGAGGGTGTTAACGACCAGATGTAAACAACCCAATAACCTTCGGCGTCAATGGCTTCATCCCAGGACGATCTTGCATCCATCCTCGGTCCGTTGGGGGGGTTGCTGTACCAGCCTATCATCTGCCTCCTAGTCAATGTCCAACAGGTACCGGCGCAGTGTATCATTCTCCAACAGCACTGTCAACAGCGGGTTAGAGAACAGACACACGATCGCTTCCTCCATGTCATACGGGTTCTTCGTCGGCGGATTGAAACCGTAAACCCATGCGATAGCATGAAATACCTCATGGAACAACGTTGCTTTGATTGCGTGCTCCGGCATCGTGGACTCAATATGAATCTCATGCCGTTCCTTGTGAGTCAAACCGACAGATTCGTCGTCCATGTTCTTGATGTAACGAACCTTGAACTTCGCTGTACCGATTTTGATGACTCTTGGTCTGCTCATGAAAGCAGTATAGCACCCCAGGGAAGGATCGAACTCCCATGACGAGATTCAGAGTCTCGCAGCTTACCAGTTAACTGACCGGGGTATGTGTGGAGGAAGGCTGAGTAGTCGAAACCCAAGGCTTGTGACCTCGATCCGCTTTCAAGGCGGTCCCGGCGCGCCTGTCCGGTTAACCTTCCATGTCGCAACCTATCATACACCACGACTGGATGATGAACCAATCCGAATCGCGGTTCTTGACCGATGACGGGGAGGGGTCTACGAAGGGGTGGACTATTTTCCAGCAGTGTACCAACCCGCCTTTGTAAATTTCAATCTTACTGTTAAGGGCCTCAACCGTGTAGTACTCAACTTGTGCGTGTTCGGTTTCTTCGGTGTCTTGCAGACCCCACCAAAGGGAGTTAGAGTACGGTAGCATGTTCATCTACATTCGTGAAGAAGTACCAGTTGAGGGGAAGTAGGCATTGACCAAGGTTGTTGCTGATCAACCACACCGGATCAAAGGCCCGCAGGAAAATGTACCATGGACCGTGAGGCCATTCGTAAACAGTGTACCAGTACTTCCCGTTCTGTAACATGACCTATCCTTTGGTCGGGATGGCAGGATTTGAACCTGCGGCTTCTGCGCCCCTAACGCAGCACTCTATCCAAGCTGAGTTACATCCCGGTAACAGCAGTGACATGCGAAGATTACACATCTTTCAGATTCAAAGTCTGGCGGAATGACGCTTATCCCAGAAGCCCCCACCTAGGGGCCACGCCGGATTTCATACCGGCACCTCACAACAGTCAACCTTCACATTGCACTACTAGTGGTCGGGGAGGCCGGATTCGAACCGACGTGTACCTACTGGCTTCTCGCTTCCAAAGCGAGCACTCTGACCAAACTGAGTTACCCCCCGATGAGAAGATCAATGACTGTTTACAACCCCGATTTTGTCTGGGCGGGATTCGAACCCGCAAACCCATAGGGTGCCACCGTATAGGGGTGGTGCGTATACCATTCCGCCACCAGGACGGGAAGTCAAACAGTCATTTACCTTCAACTACATAAAGAAGATCAGCGATGGTTTGCATGACGTTACCGACCGGACTCGAACCAGCATTTCCAGGGTGAAAACCTGGCGTTTTATCCCATTAAACTACGTCTTCATGTTCGAACCATCACATACCTTCAAGAGTGGAGCCGGGGGGAATCGAACCCCCGTGTTCCGGGCAATACATCTTCGCGCTACAACCATTCCCGTTTACGGACGGGTCACGGGGGCTGACCAGTTACATTGGACCGAAGTCTACTAACCGGACGAACCATCCACCAGCAAGTCTTTCCTTGCAGTCATCATTGCGTGCCGTCTTTCCGGCTCGTCAACCATCTTTGTTAACAAGGTTCAGGTGACCCCGTGCTGTCTAATCAGACAGAGGCCAACTCCAAGGAGTCGATCTCAGCCCAGATTGCGTCTGAGCTAGCAGTTGCAATACCTGTTTCGGCATTTGTGGTTCACATACCTGTTTAGCGTCTCTGGCATGTGTTAAGACGAGTTGCACTAGGGTTTCTTGCTCGGAGTCGATACCATGCGGCCCCAAGAACTTACATCCATTCCCAGTTCTTCAACTGGTAACAGTCATCGAATATCCCTGATCTCTGCCATATCATCACATGAATTCCCTCTACATCAGGTTTGTAGTGGTTGGGAACCGTTAGATACACACGCAGTTCTACACAGTGAGGATCATTCGTTCTTCTCTCGTCTGGGTAAAACGAACTGACGATATGCATAGAGTGGTACCTGCTGGTATCGCACCAGCGACCTCCTGGGTTTCAATCAGGCGCTCTGTCTGATCTGAGCTAAGGCACCATGGAGATAGGACAGGTCTGGGTCCTGAGACTCCCGCGATCAGTTAACCACGTTAGCCCTATCTCATTCCTCGGGGCGGGAACACCGAGGTTGGTGGGCAGGGAGGGATTTGAACCCCCAAGGTCCGTAGACGGCGGATTTACAGTCCGCTGAGCCAGCCAATTGCTCAACCTACCCGAGTTTGTATTGCTGATACTTCTTACCCAGCGTCACCGTTGACATTCCATCAACGACTGCAACTGGCATTTCATAGTTACCGTCCCCGGTATTGACGAACACTAAGTCACATTCATCTGCGGTAACTTTCTTGACTAAGCCACTCCAACTCTGGTTGCCACCCTTTGTTCTTAGACTTACGTGGTAGCTACCGCTTTTGACTTGGTACCTGCTTGTCTTAACTTGCACTCGCAACAGGGTGCCTTTGTCCACCACTAGGTCGTAACGTGCTGTATCCGTGAGCGGGTAGCAGACTGTATAACCTAGACCCATGTAGTGAGCGATGGCGGCGGCAACTCCAAGGTCACCCTGTTGCTTATGCGACATCTCAAACCTTCGTGAAATCACCGTTGCTTCGAGCAACCACACCTAGGCGGTCAGCCCAAAGACGAGTGATGAACTTGCCGCCCCGCTGAGGGACACCAAGCGCAGCATCAATCTCACGCTTCGAGACGTTACCGTGCTTCCACTGCGTGAAAAGCTTACGCAACTCACGCTTGCTGTTCAAAGCCTTGTCCATATTGATGGACTGAAGCTGGGTTAGAACATCGTTTGCCATATGCTATCTCCTGTGTCGTAACTTCCGAACCCACAATACCACAGTGGGCTGCACTTGTCAAGACTTGAGTGAAAGCTGGCACGGCACTCTCTCCCCCCGCGAGCCGACCCGAACAGGTTACACCCAGGTTGCTCCTTTCACCCTTCAAGAAGGGAGAGGACCACGGTTGCCGTAAAATGTGCCAGCCAGTTTCTCTTCTTGAGTTGTAACAGTCGTTGACTGTCACCCCACACTAGGCTTCTGCCCGTGGTTGCGCGTGGGTGCCATGAACTTGAATGCACTGGTGTGCTTCTACGCCAAAGGAAGAGTACTACCCCAACGTGCGCCTCACCCCACCACAGGGCAGCTACCACGCCTCATCTTAGGTGGTTAAGCCTCGCCATGAGATCGAACAGAGGCAACTTCCAGTGGAGCGGTCACATGATCGAATGAGGGATCATCAACATTAGGACTGACATCCACCAAAGGAACACAACGAAAGCCATCTATGTTTAAGAGACATACGGCCACGAAGCCAAACCCGTGGTTACATCAGAACCCAACAGACTTTCCAGCTAACCCGCAGCCTCTACAGGAGACTTACGGAGCATTGTTCCACTCTTTAAACGATGGCTGCTTCTAAGCCAACGTCCCGATGCATTCAGGAGTGAGGATAGAAGGAATCGAACCCTCTTGTCTGAGTTAAGAGCCCAGCGCATCACCAGTTATGCTTTATCCCCGTGGACGGGTATTAACGTCCCCCGTGGACGTGACGATCTTATCCGAAGCGTACTTCCTTTTCTCAAGCCTTGGCCTACCTCGTGTTGGCACTGGCTCATTGACCGTCTTGACGGCATGACAATTAGCGCATCTCACATCACACTTTGCGATTTCTGCCATGAGCACATGTAGTTTTCGATGAAGTGAGCCAGCAATCCTGAACAGTTTTTCTTCAGGATCACGATGATCAAATTGTAACGCTGCCGGGTGATCTTTGTATCCGCAATCGACGCAACCTGAGTTCAGTTTGATCTCATCAACCAACTTACGACGTGCTAGATAATGCTTTGCCGCTGCATCTCGGTTGCGTTGTTTGCGTTCTTCAGATGTCATGAGTTGACCTATAGCCAGAATTCTGTCCAGACCGAAGTCTTGGGCGACCATCTACCTAGGATGCGTTCCCGAAGGCGCCGTACATCCTCCCCCATAAGGGGTGCTCTCTACCCGCTAGGTTAGACCGAGCAGGTCCCTAGCTGCTTGAGATTGCTGCGCACGGAGTTTACTTAGCCGCCGCTCATTAGACGACGCTGGTGCGCTCTTACCGACACCGCTTCCACCTACTGACCTGTGCCCGGTTCTGCGGCTCAAGCAACCCTCTCAGGTCTACCCGCAACTTAGGCCATCGGCCGTGTATTCGCTATGTACTTGTCCTCGGGTCACCCCGGCCCCTTTAACGAGGCGTGCTGCTCTGTGCAGTCCTGAACTTCCTCTACCCCGAAGGACAGCGGTCGCCCAGTCAACTCAAAATCGGGGTAAGGCCCATGAAATTTGCGGAAATCAAGGAGTCGCCCGCCGTAACGGATGAAACTGACCTTACCCTTTGTGGAGATAACAGGAATCGAACCTGCGACATCCTGCTTGCAAAGCAGGCGCTCTACCAACTGAGCTATATCCCCATGTTCCGGTGCGATGGTGATGAAATCCATCCACACCGGAGTAAACCTATCGTTTCGCCATCCAAGGGTACACTGCCATCCACGTCACCGGCAAAGAACTCCACTGCGAAGCGCCGACAAGACGTACCCGTCGCCTTGGATGTACCAAGTATCAGATAAGACCGTGCTGGGCTGAAACATCTCAGACCCTTAGCAGTTCCCTCAGACCCATGACCAACAGGCCAATAAGGGCCAACGCGATACCCCACTTGATCAACGTGCCAGACTCAACACCAGTCCTAGGCAACGAACCCGTAGGGGTCGGAGTCACCTTCGCCGTAGTGGGCGTAGGCTTCACAACTGTCGTGCTCGTAGTGGACTGAACCACAGTCGAAGTCGTAGACGGTGCAGTAGTTGTCGTCGTAGTAGACGGAACCGTGCTCGTCGTAGTCGAAGTCGTCGTGCTAGGAGCAGTCGTAGTAGTCGTTGACGGAGTAGTTGTACTCGTCGTCGTTGTACTAGGAGCCGTAGTCGTAGTCGTTGTGGGCTGCGTAGTGGTCGTAGTCACAACAGTCGTTGTTGTAGTAGGCGGCTTCGTGGTTGTCGTAGGCGGAACCGTAGTAGATGTCGTGGACGTCGTAGTCGTGGACGTCACACACCCCGTAGCCGGTGTCACTGTGACCGTACGGGAATCCGTACCAGGGTGACCGTCAGTCCACTTCAGGTAGAAGGTGACCGTTGGACTGTTCTGCTTGAACGTCCACGTCGCGGACGAATCACCAGCAACAGTCTTCGTGGTAGCGTTGACCGTAACGTCCATTGAGTACTGTGCCTGATGCGGCTCAGTGTTATGGAACGTCGCACTCACGTTCTGGTAGCAGTCAACCGAAGCCGACTCCGACGTTGACCACCCCTCAGCACTCAACGGGGCCAGGAACAACACCGCTAACAGTGAGACAGCAGCCAAACCAATGAGGGTTAGACGCTTCTTAGCCTTACGTGTAGGCTCGGTCGGAAAAGCAAATAGTTCGTTCATGTTAAGCCAGTTCCCAGTTCGTTGGTAATGTCTCGTTCTCCATGCAGGTAGTCAACAATTTCCCTACCATCTGAACCCATGAAGCATACACGATATGCTTATCAAAGTCAAGTAGCCAGTAGCTACCGGCTATCTGTTGATACCATATCAGTTCACCGAATAGGTCCATAGTGCGAAAGGAGGGAATCGAACCCTCACGCCCGAAGGCACCAGGGTTTGAATCTGGCGCGTCTGCCTAGTTCCGCCACTCTCGCAAGTGTGCTGTGTCGTGTGTGCAGGCTAAACCCTCTCCCCTGCACGTGGTCCCCCCTGTATGTGTCCGAGAGCCCAGAGACACACATTGGGCACTTTCCCAACCGTGTCTAGTATAGCACAGGTGGGATGAGGATGAGACAGAGGTTGGATAGGGTTTCCATGCCGAGACTGTCCCAGAATTCGAGTTCGTAGAGTTCGTGGTATTCAGCCCTACCTGTTTCAAGGTAGTTCGGCCCAGCATAGTCGATAAGGAGGGTGTAGAAGTCGTGCTGCAAGTACATTTTCATGAGTGCCACCCCTGGGATTCGAACCCAGAATTCTGTCGGGGTAAAAGCCCGCTGCCATACCGTTAGGCGAAAGTGGCGTGTTTCTCTCGGTGGTGAGTATGGCACAACAGTTGGCATTTGTCAACCTCTGCCCAGAATCTTTGCTCTGAGAAGGATGAAGCTTTTGCGACTGAACAGACCTTGGTTGATGGATCAATGTGATCGAATTCAAGGTCTTCCGTTGTCCCACATTCTAGACACTTACCGCCAAGGTATGCGATTGCTGTTGTCCTACGGTTTTCCCATCTCTTTTTCATGTAGGCATTCAGGTAATCGTTGTACTCTTGCTTGTCTTTGTGTGGCATGTTGTACCTCTAGGCTGGACAAGTGCTATTTGACTTACACCAGTTGGGTGACACAGCGCCAAGGATGTGACAACCCCCACGACAGGGGCGGCCGCCCCCGGTCAAGCCGTGGTCTATAGAACTTCCCAACTTAATGGGGTGCGGTAGGACTTGGAGCCACCGGAGTGTTTCCCGTTCCAACCGTCGTACACGATCACGTACCAGTAGTACTGTCGTTTGTCGTCGTCGTCGTAACTGTCGTTTGATAGAACGAACGAGTTGGTGTACTGGTGGTTGTCGTCCGCCCAATTTGGGAACACTAACTTGGTTACGTCTACAACGTGTTCCCACTCGGACATGTCAACGCAATGACTTGCGGATCTTCTTGCCCTCGTTGTCCAGCTTCGAGACATCCGTGATCGGGTTCATCGAAGCGGGCTGCGAGTCAGTGAGGTGGAACATTTTGGTGAGTCCTGCACCGACAACGGCCAGGAATGCTGTGCCGTTGAGGCAGTACCATCCGTCGTACTCTTTGCCGTTGATGGTTGCCTTGTCGGTGGTGGTGTCCATGGTGTCCTTTGGTTGATGTGATTGAAATGCCCAGCGTCGTCACCTGACCCTTTCGGTACCTGGCACTTCGCTGGGGTGATGGTGGCGGGGGCGGGATTTGAACCCACGACCTTCTGCTTATGAGGCAGACGAGCTACCGGACTGCTCCACCCCGCAACGAGTACCCCCTACCGGATTCGAACCGGTGTCCTTCTGGCTGAGAACCAGACGTCCTTGACCAACTAGACCAAGGGGGCGAGTACAACGAGGATGTTCTGCCGCTAAACTACCGCACCCCCCGAAGACGGCGTGGACAGGATTCGAACCTGTGCCTTCCTCTGCGCGCCATCGACGGGGCTCGAACCCGCGACTTCCAGCTTGACAAGCTGGCACTCTGACCTACTGAGTTACGACGGCATGTGGAGGTATCTTAGCACACCATGACTGGTCTGTCAAGCGTACCTCCAAGAAGATTGTCCGTTTTGTCTCGGACACACAGTAGCATTTACTTTGCGCTGTACTGCTCAGCGCCTTCACCGTTCTTTAGGAGTGGTGTCGAACCAGCTACGGTTCCCTCCTGCATAAGCTAGCCAACAGGTTACCCTGTTTGGCGGGGCCACAAGGATTCGAACCCTGAAGTCTTCCGGGTTGGAGCCGGACGTTTTAGCCAGTTAAACTATGTCCCCATACGTGCGCTCTCTATGACAGTTAGCGCATACTACATCACACTTAGCTACTTCTTCCTTCAGCTTTCTCCAACTACCTCTGCTGATGGCCTTACCAACTTCTTCTACCTTTTCAGAAGGATCTCGGTGATCGAAGTCCATGACGTACGATGGGTACTTTACCCCACAGTCCATACACGGAACGTCTTTTACCTCAGCAACCCACTCTTTCATTTCTTCTCGTTGGCGAGCATTCCTATCCCGGTATTGCTGTTTGTTGGCATAGTAATGCTTCCTACGGGAAGCACGAGCGGATTCTATATCCTTACAAGGCATACAACACTTCCAGTTCCTGCATCTCGACTAGGGTTTACACCTAGGAGGAAAGGGTCGAGCATCCTTCCCCCGCAGGGTGGACGCTCGCTTGGTAGCTTACGCCCGGTTTTTACTCTCATTCACGGTGGCCGCAAAGACAGCATAAATGGAATCGCCCAGTGTGGGCAACCATTCATTCGTATGCTGCTTGCGTGACCCGATGTTCATGTTGAACTTCTCTCCGTGTTTCGATCTGTCAACTACTATAACACACTTCTCGGCTTTTGTCAAGCCGTAATTGAATCTTATCCTAGCGTGGGGTCCACGTGTTTGCGTAGTCGTCCCAATCGTCGTTCTTTGACACGTATGTCAGCCTTTCGTTTGTCGCTTTGGGTATGCCACACCAAGTGGTTGGTGGGCGTTGTTTGTTACAGCCTTATCGCACACTGCATAGTCGGTAGCTACCGCGATCCAGAACCCTCTGGATTTGCTGTCCTTGGTGAGTTGCAAACCGGGGTGCCATTTGATGATCTGATCACAGTTGGCACAAAGGTTCAGCTTCATGGGGACACGCTCCCGTGGTCACGGAATGCACGATGGGTGATGGGCATGGCGTCAGCGAAAGCTTCTTCCATCTTCAATGCTACCTGCTCGATTTCCCACATCGGGTACGATGGGAAAACCGGCTCAGGCGGTTCGGGGAACACGTCCCCGAAGAAGTCCACATACCCACCCTTAGTTGACCGAAGCGACAAGAACGACATGATTGATCGTGCGTTGCAAGTCACCCACATTGACGAGTAGATGTACACGGGTAGAACACCGCGTGCGACTTCCTTCGCAATGTCATCTTCAAGAGCAGCCTCGTATTCTTGGTACGCAAGCGTGCAAACGTTGATGATGCGGTCAACCTGACGGGCGTGCTGTTCGGGGGTTCCAGGTACGAATGTGTAGTGTCCTGGCTGGCCCACCTGAACTAGCGGCCGTTCGACGGGTGGGATGTAGAAGTGGGGCTTTAGCTGGGTGTACCGACCCGATTCCTCGTTGTACGAGAACCCGATGCGGTGCCGTTGGAACTCACGGAACACTGCGATGGGTGCTTCCACGAAGAACGTGAAGGCGTTGTGCTCGAACGGGGTACCGTGCCGGTTCTTCATCAGGAAGTTGATCAACCCGACCGCTTCTTGCGGGTCTGTGTCAAGGGATTCGAGGGAGTCGTGCCCCTTGGTTGATACCCGTGCTGCTGCAATCACGCTGACATCGGATGCCATGGATTGCACGTGCGAAGCGGTCAAAGTTGAGTCAAAATTCATGTTACCTGTGTCCCCTGATGAAAGTGTATTGCGGTCTGATACAGTTAGCTAGAGTAAGAGGGGGGGGCAGGTTGCCCGACCCCCCTTACCGTCACCACACGATCAGCGGCAGTACTCGCAGTCGTCCTCGTCATCCTCGTAGTCGTCTTCCCAGACGATAGCGGTGATGGCCCAGCCGGTCGAAGCGGCCTTGGCGACCTTCTCCTTGGCGTTGGGCTCGACAACGATGGACTGCACGTAACCGGCGTCCTCAGCGAGAGCGCGGAGACGCGGGCTCGAAGGGCGACCAGCCTTGGGTGCCTTGGGCTTGGCGACGAGATCGAAGCCAGCGGCGGCAGCCTTGACCCGGAGGGCCTCCGTGTCAACGGTGGGCTCAGGGGTGGGCCAGGTGAGGCCGGGGGTGATGGCCCCGGTGATGTCGTTGACGCTGTACACGTCAACCTTGATGGTGCCACCGTCAGCGAAGTCGGGGCTACGGTTGAGCGAACCGACGAGGGCGTTGGCCCGGTTGCGGTAAGCGTCGGAATCGTTCTCCGTCACACGGACGAAAAGAACGGACTGATGGGAACGGTTGAGAGTCGTCATGGTATTGCCTTTCGGGTTAAGTAGTGGTGACAACAAAAGAGATACTAGCACACTGCATACTGCTTGTCAAGGGTTTCAGCCGATTGAAGCGGCCAATTTCCCAAACCGAGATTCTACCTTGGTGTGGATGTCACGTGATTCGCGTTCCGCGTACAGTAGATTCTCGAACTCGACAGGGTGACGGTTGATCAGTAACATGATCGCTGACTTCACCGCGTCCTGATTCAGCACGGAAATCCGTGCCTCTAACTCTGCTCGTTCCTCGTCGGAGAGAACTTGCAGTGAACCATCCAGAGTCACATCGAAACGCATCTGAAGTTCCTCCCACTCACGTCGAGTGGGTGTGTACTCCGGGTCGTTCATGGGCTTCTCTGATTCAGTCATCAAGCACCGTCCAAAGAGTTTCGTCTTCGGGCATGGCGTCATGGCTGCTAATCGAGTCGCGATGCTTCTCGATGGCGTCCAACAAGGTGTTCACAGTAGAGTAGCGCAAAACTGTGGCCTCGTCAAGTTTTGTTTCGGCACCGTTCTTGAAACGGATTGCGTCCGCACGCCAACGGTCCCGCTTGGAAAGGAACTTCAACCATCCGTCCCGGTCACCGGTTTCAAGGAACTTGGCTCGGGCTTCGGAACGTGTAGCTTTGTCTGCTGTGAGTTGGGACTCGGTGTCCCGTTTCATCTTCTTGAGTGCAAGAATCCAGCGTTCCAGATTCTTGGGGTGACGCAGAGCGTCATGGATTTGCGGGGACGCTGTGTCCCTGATGTCATGGTCTACCTGAGAGAAAAACTCCTGTTGATCGTCGGATAGAATTGCCATTCATTTGGTCCTGTCTTCTCGGGAGGGTCAGTACCCTCGGCGGCTTAGTTCGATCTTGATTGCAGCCCGTTCACCGTGGACGTCCCGAGCGTCCTGCGTTTTGGGGTTGAGGGCAATGACTTGCCCGTTGTCCTTGAGCCAGTCGTCTAGTGCGTCGAGTCGTGAGATGAGTTCTTCCAACGGTACTTCTTGGAGGTTCTCGATGTCGTCTTCGTTGACTTGCCCAAACACTTGTTCAAGTTCACCGAATAGTTCTTCCTCGTCACGATTCATCTTCGGCCTCGAATTCCAAGAACAGTCGTTCGGAGCAGTCGTCGCAACACTGGAACCCCGACCATTCAGGGACACCACAGTGGTCACAAACCTCGTCCTTGAACATCTTCATCGTTTGCCTCGTTTCTTTTTGGGTGCCTTTGGAATCTTCTTCTTCAAAGGCTTTTGCTTCTTCTTCGGGGGTGGTGGGATCGGTTTACCCTCAGCGTTCTGAGGATACGGAGTCGGAGGGTTAAGGAACCGGTCGATGATAGCGAACTTCTCATCAAACCAAGCCTCGTCCTTAACCTCCGGTGGCTCCGAATCCCACTCGTCAGTTATCCCAGCGGCACGCCTGAATATCTGACTCGCAGTCTCACTTGAACTCGACATGGGTCATCAACTCAACCAGCACCTGCTGCATGACCTCAAGTCGGGTAGCGGACAGTTCCATCTTCTCGTCAAGGAGATCCGAGTAGTCAACGATCTTCGTGCGAAGACGGTCGTACTCCACCTTGAACGCAGCAAACTGATTCGAAGTGATCTTCTTGTCGGACTTCTTGGTGATCTCCACCATCTCCCCGATCAAGGAGTCGATGGCACCCACGGACTCAGCTTCGAAAGCTGCACGGAGCATCTCACGCTGCTTGGAGTCGTCAAGGAGGGGAAGGAAGTGGAAGGCTGCCGAACCCTCGAACGAGTTGATGGTCTTGTCGAGTGCTTCGACCTCAGCAGCGTGCTTCTCGTTCACGAAGTACACGCCACCGGAGGGGCGGACCTTGATGGCACCAAGTTCGCGTTCCATGAACCGTCGCACGGACTCACGGACAGCGTACGGGGTGATGCGGTCACCCTCAACCTTGATGTAGTCGATGATCGCTGTGACGATCTCGTTGACATTCGGGTCGTCGGTGTCGGTGTTGTCGTCAACGTTGTTGAACCGCAGCTTCTCGCTCTTACGGTTGAAAGTGATGCGGACAAGCTCGTCGTAGTTCAGGGTGTGACCTGAGGCGTCGAGGGTTTCACGAACAATCGTTCGCCAAACATTGTCGGCATCGTGACCGGAAGGTCGAACCATGTAGTTGTACACGGTGCGGTTCTCAACACCATCGACTTCCACAACGGGACCGGGGACGTTCTTCATCTCGGCTGCGGTGCAGGCACGCTTGAACACGTCGGTGGGCCGGGGAAAACCAGGGAGAACAGGCTGCGTTTCGCAGTCGTAGAAGTTCTCGATGATCTTGGTGTGGTACTCGGTGTGGGATGCAACGAGGTCTTCGGGGATTGCGTACCAGACGAGGCGCCCGATGAACATGTCAGATCCGTAGGTGGTCAGTTTCTCTACTGCTTCAGTGAATTCACTCATGTTGTACTCCGTTTGTTTTGGTTTGGTACTACTACTTGCAGGTTGTGACTGGGATTTCGATTCTAACAGTCGTGGATGGCTGGTCAGTGTGGCCGAGAGGTACCGCAAACCCCAGGATGAGGAATACGATACACACTACAAACACGAAACCCAAGATCAATTCAACCAACCAGTCATCATCATACATCGCGGAACACTCCCCGCATACCGTCACCCGACAACAGGTCAGACAGAAGGAACACACGACCATCACAGATCGTCTTCAAAGGCTCCGTGTCACGTGCAGGACTGTACCCCAGAAGGATACCCCACACACGGAAACCAAGACGCTCCTGCTCGGCCTTGAACTCCTTCAACCAATCCTCCGACACGCCACAGATACCGTCCGTGCAGAACACGATGTCACCCTTCACACCACCGAAACGCTCGTGCTGATCACGAAGCTTATCAAGGGCCTGACTGAGTGGCGTCATGAAGTCCGTGCCGCCGCCGAAGAACGTCTCAGCGAACTTGATCACACCATCCAAGGTTTCGTGGTGACCAACAGCGTCACCGTCAGCCTTGTAAGGCTTGCCGTACAGTTCGATGTCAACACCATCACCGGTGTCCGTGTGGAAATCGAACGTCATCGTCTCACCCACAGAACCAAAGTGAATGCCGAAGAACTCACGCTTCTGCATCTTCGCGATCTGGTACAAGGAAAGACCCACAGCCTTCGCCCACACCTCAGGCTCGCCGTGCATCGAACCGGAACCATCTTCACACCAGATGATACCGCCCTTCGCTACACGCTCCGAGCCACGCAGCTTGTACTGCATGAGTGTCTGCTCCGTGTACTTCTCGAAGAACAGGACGTCAGCCACGTCGTCGTTCATGTACAGCATCTCGGTGGGCAGTACGTTCGAAAGGTCGTTGCCCAACTCGACGTCGTAAATCTCGTCGCGGGCGTAGTTGACCTTACGCATCTGCTCAGCGATAGCCATGCGCTGCATCGGGCCGAGAAGCTCAGCGATACGACGGAACTTCTCGTTGTTGAACTTCGAAGCCAACTCGATGCGGCGCTGAGCAGGAAGCTTCGACAGGGTGCCGGGGTCAAGGCCCCACGTTGAGGACAGGCCGTCCAGTTCCTCAGCCTTCTCCTTGGCAGCCTTCATGGCCTCCTTGGATGCTTCCTTCATCTGAGGGATCTTACCCTGAAGCTTCTCGTCCAACTCCTGAGCCTTCTGCTGCATCTGCTCACGAAGCTGGTCCATCTGCTCCTTGATCTTCTCGATCTGATCCTGGTAGTTCTTGGCCTGACCCGAGTCGCCTTCGGCCTGTGCGTTGGCGAGCATTTCCTCGGCGGACTCAAGTTCACCGGACATGCCTTCCATGGCCTGAGCCTGCTGCTCAAGCTGCTTGGCGAGCTTCTGTTCCTCTTCGAGCTTGTCGAAAAGGATCTCAAGCTCAGGTTCCATGGCGATACATGAAAGACCTGAGGCAACGATGTCGTTCGTGGAGTGGATGCGAAGTTCCTCGTACTCCTTGAGCTTCGTGGCCTCGTCCATGACAGCGTAGTTCACCATGAACGAAGGGCGAATGTCCTTGGTGTCCTTGAGCTTCGGGTTGGCTTTGATGAGAGAGAAGAACGTGTCGGCCATTGCTGAAGCGCCGGTGTCCACAGCGGACGTGAGCTTGTCTTCAGCGACAGACAGTTCTTTCATCTCGTCTAGGATCGCGGCGTAATCCTCGCGGTCCCACTTGTCGTTCTTGATGACGTGCTTGGATTGGGGGGTGGTTTTCTTGACCTTGTACGGGTCGTTGCCGAAGAACTCACCTAGGAAATTCTGTGCGTAGCTTGTCATTGTGTTCCTCCTAACGAGGATTGTATCAGTTGGGTTGTGTTATGTCAACTCGAAGATGTTCCAGTACCCACACTTCTCACAGTAGCAGCCGATGTGGTTGCCTGGCATGTTGTTGACTATCAAACGGCGGCGAGTAGTGAATGGTGAGTTGCACTTTCCACACACCACATAGAACTTCCCGAAGATGCCACGGTTAACGGCAGCAGCGTCGATGTATTTCGAGATCAGGGTTCTGGTCATTGCTCTCCTAGAAAGGGGAGATGGGGGGCTCTTACACTGCCATCCCAATCAGGTTAGACCACCTTACCTGAACGGAAACGTAGGCAGGAAGAACCCCCCATCAAAACCGGTACTAGTTGTTGATCTCGTCCGGGTCCACCCCGAAACCGTCGTTCATGACGGACTTGGCAAGCTGCTTGAACTTGGCCTGTGCTTCGGCCAGGTACTCGGACTTGCGACCCGAATCCTCAGAGGCTGCACGCAGGTCGTTGATCTTGCCCTTGTTCTTCATGACCTTGTTCTGGATCTCGATGGCGCCCTTGGCGATAGCCTTCGGGTTGTCGCCGTCAGCGATGATCTCCTTGAAGTCTGCCTCAAGGCCGAGCAGGTCATCAAGGATGTCCGAAGCTGCCTTGTCGATCGGGTTGGCGAGTTCAAGGACACGCTTCTTCACGACCTTCTGATGGTCAAGGTCCGACCAGAGGACGTGCATCAAAGGACGCATGTCTTCGATGTCGGCTTCCTCACGGCCGTTCATGAACGCCTCGGCCCTCACGATGCTGACCGACTCAACCCAACGACGTTCCGTGACCTCGATGCCGTCCGAACGAAGGTCGTCACGGAGGGACTTCATGGCCTCGTAAATCTCGGAGGGCATCTTGACGCTATCGACCGCTGCGTGCGCCGTGTAGATGTCATCAAGGGACAGCAACGGCTCAGGGTCAGCGACCATGGGGCGGGAAAGCATGTTGATGAACGAACCCGACTCCTGCATGGGCCGGATCTCGTGACGGAAGTGCAGACGATCCCACAGTGCCCAAAGGGCGTCACCGGAAGGTAGCTCGTTGGAAGCCGCGAACATGGTGACGAGCGGGACGGTGGAGTCGTCGTCAGCGTTGAAGAACTTGCGCTCGTTCATGAGCGTCAGGTTGGTGTTCAGGATGGACGAGTTAGCCTTGAAAATCTCGTCCATGAAGATGAGGATGGCTCGCGGTGCCTTGCCTTCGGTGACACGCTTGTAGATGCCACGCTCACGGAGCAGGTTGAAGTCGGGGCCACCGAACAGTTCCTCGGGGGACGTGAAGTTGGTGAGCAGCCAACGGAAGTACCCGTCGCTGTCCATTCCGCTGACACGTTTGGCGATTCGCTCAACGAGCAGGGACTTCGCGGTACCGGGCGGGCCGATCTGGAAGTGGTGCTTGCGGGCTGCGATCGCAACCATGGCTGTGTGGATTTCTTGGCGGCGCTCGTAGAGTTCGTCGTTGAGGGCGTCTTCGAGGCTGTGGAACTTGTCTTGGATCAGGGTCATTGGTTTCCTTTCGGGTGGTTGTTGGTGATCATAGCACGGTTGTTTGATGCTGTCAATTTTTTCCGTGAAAACGGCTTTGTGGTGGGTGTTTCCGAATTCTCGATCGGGGAATTGGAAATTTGAAACCTACACTCTTTCGGTTAGTGTAGTCCAGCTTCGACGTTGTAGTCAAGTGCGTGTTCTCTGTGCCAACGCAACATGCGTTCTACGCCTTCTAGCTTCCAGACAAGTCCGGTGTCTAGGGCGGGTTTGACGATTTCGAGCACTTCTGCTACTTCGTCAGCGAGCCGGTCGAGTTCTTCTGTGGGGATTGCTTGCCATTGAACTGTCATGGTACCTCGATTGGGTCTATTCCGAATCCCGTTCTCATGACTTCTTCCACGATCGTCAGAAAGAAGGCTTTTTGGCGGGGGCTCAGGGCGTTTCGGTTGACTTTCTTCATGTAGCCAAATATCTCTACGCTGGTCCTTGCGCGAAGATGGCTGTCTGGTTGGGTTGCCATTTGGAGGGTGGCTAACTCGATTTTGTCGAGTTGGTCCGACAAGGACAGGTCTTCGAATCGCGGGGGTTTTGGCCGTTCACGGGGTGGGCCGTAAACGTTGACCGTCACGTTCATGAGAGTGCAGCTTGTAGGAGGCTGTCGAACTGAACCGTGGGAACCCGTTCACTGGTGCTGTTGACGTAGTTCAGGTGCTTGCCGGTGGTTGGCCCCCAGTTGTTCTCACGGATCGTGAGTCCATGGTCCTTGATGAACGCGATCGGGGTCTGGTATGAGAAGTAGATGGTGATTTCGCCCATGTCGAGTCGGGTAAAGTTGGGGCGGTCGGTCGGGTGAGAAATGCGCGGAATGGTCATATGATGTCCTTTTTGTTTGTGTACTTCAACTGGTCGGTCGTGCATTCGGAGTAATCCTTGTCGGTACGCAACTTCACCCACACAGGCTGATACAACCTATGGGAAGGCATGGCGTACAAGTAACGAACCTCGATGACGCTACCAACCTTCAACAGCGGTAAAGCCTCGGGCGGCACTTTGCAGCCCCCGGCGTCAACAAGCGCCCCGTTATGAATGGTCGCTGTACTGACCCCGAGTTCTGATCCGTCACGGTTCAGTTCGGTTACGATCACGTCGCAGGTTTGCACGAACTTGTACTTGATGGATTCGAGGGTTCGTTTACCGGGACGGTATAGCCCGGTTTTGAGTTTGAGGATTACGCCTTCGCCACCGTGGTCACGAACCTCGTTCACGAATTCGGCTTGGGTTTGTCCCGGTTTGGGGGTTGCAACAACGCGCACATCGGTGAAGTTGGCGCGTTTCCAGAACCGCAGGATGTTTGCCCTTTCCTCGAAATCGTGTTTCATGTCGATGATGATGTCGAAGGCGTAGAACGTTTTGCCGATCATTTCACCATCGAAGATCATTTCCTGGGTATTGATGGGACCGTGGAAGAAGGCTGGGATGTCGGATGACGGGACTTGTGCGCCTTTACGGTTGAAACCGACTGCTTTCCCGCCGCCGATCTGGACGAGCAGTCGTTCTCCGTCGAGTTTCTGTTGGACGAGGTATTTGCCGTTGTCCAGGTATACGTCGGGGTTCACCCCCTTGGGGGGCAGCATGGAAAGCATCGGTTTCATTGCTTACACCTCGTCTAGAGGAATGGCTCGGAAGATCACGGCGTCACCCTGAATTGCGGTCTGGATGAAAACGTCTTCCTCGTTCGCCTTACGGTACAACGAGGAACGCATCGCCGTAACACTACCAGCGAAATCCTCACCCTGCCGGATCTCGATGATTGAACCATCGAACCACTCTTCCCACGGGTGACGGGTGACCTGAGTCTTTACACCCACGGGGCGTCCCCGACCGGGGAACGTGAAATCCTTCAGTCGCTTTGCCATCGTAATGCTCCTTCGTTTTGTTTTGGTTTGGGGGTACTGCTAGTCCATCTCGTCAAGGATGCGCTGAAGCTCATCCTTGGCTTTCTGCTTCTTCGCTTCCTCAGCTTCGAGGATCTTCTTCGTGTCGTCACCAACAAAGTCGGTGGCGTCGTCCCCGAACTCGGCGCCGAAAAGGGCGTCGAATGCGGAGTCGATCTTGCGCTGCTCGGTTTCCTCGATCGTTTCCACAGCCTCAGGGGTCAACAGGAACATGACGTTGAGAATGTCATTGTCCTGCTCATCCTTGCCGGGAACGATCGTGAGGCCACCAACTTGGAGGTTCAGCTTGTCGGCCTCTTCCTCAATCCGCTTACGCAGCTTTCGTAGATCATCCAGGTTACTCACGTGCTCTCCTTATGAACGATGGTTGTGACCGCGGCATTCGTTTCGATCCAGCACTTAGCACCGCAGTTCAAAGTGCTGCCATCGTACACCATCTTGGATGGGCCGTCAATGATCACTTCGTGCGCCTTGTACGGGCCACCGACTGCCTGAATCGTTAGGACAGGCAGGATCTCGGTGGCGTCGGGTTTGGCGTTGGCTTTGATCCGGTGCTGATCGACGTGCAACCGTTTCAGGTTACCGGCGACCAGCACCACACTTTCCTCGATCATACCCATGCTCCTTCACGGCGTTTGGCGTTCAACCAACGCTCGTACTCACGTTTGACCCAATCAACTAGCCAATCAGGCACGTGCCCTCGCCCGGATGTCAGCGAAGGTGGTGCGTCCACCCTCAACGAAATCGCCGTCACGCCAAACCTCGACCAGCGCCGACTCGTTCTCCTGCTCAGGGGTTGCACCATCGACCAGCACAAGGTTGCCGTCAACCTCAAGGACAGCCAGGCGACCCTTCGCGGACTTCTTCGTGCCGTTGTCGGTCACCGGGTCCTTGTAGATCGGCATACCTTCACCGTTGATCTGCACCCAAGTGGCCTTCATGGCGAAACCGAACGTGTCACGGGTCGTGAACTGGTAGGTGTACGAACCGACACCGAACACGATGTTCGCGGAAGCGAACCCCTTGGCCTGCAAGTTCGCCAGGATGCGCTCGGCCCGGTCGTAGGTGATCGAGTCACCGTAGATCGCACCGATGTGGCTGTCAAGGATGCGGTAGCCCTCGTCGGTGGTGGTACCGCCGAAGATGTCCCACAGCAACTCGATGACACCCTTGTACTCGGGGGTGCCAGGCTCAGCGTTCGGGTCACCGGAGATGATTGCCACCGGGTCACCCGAATCGGGCCGGATCACCAGCTTGCCGTCACGGGCCATGATCTCGTCGTACAGCGACGGGAGGATGTTCTCGATGACGTTCCACAGGTTCCAGGTGTCGGACACAACCGAAAGGATGCCGGACGGGTACAGGTCGATGAGGCGACGGAAAGTCTCACGCTCGTCGTCTGCGCCACCGGCACACATGACGCTGTGCTCTGTTGCAGCCACCGAACCACCGATCAGGTACTGCTCGGCGTTGTCGCCGTAGTAGTCCTCGATGAGATCAATGGCCGGGATGGTGTCAGTTCCAGTGAAGGCCACAAGGTGACCGATGGCGGACAGCGAAGCGGCCTCAGGTCCGGCCATGCCACGGAACGAGAAGTCGTGACCCTGCCAGTCCACGAACTCGACGGGGGAACCGGTACCGACCGCGTAATCCACGAGCAGTTCACGGAGCCGCATCGCTGTGGTGGCCGACGTGCAAGGCATCCAGATCACGGACGACATGAGAGTCTCCATGTAGTTGACGAGCCAACCGAACCGCTCGTCGGTGGCCTCGACAACGACCATAGGGACCCGGAGAGGTACCTGTGTGCCCTCAGGAACGGCGCTGAACGTCAACGGCAGGTATCCGAGCTTGTGGAGCGCACGGATGTGCTCAGAGCCGATGTCGTTGGGGCCGAGGAACGTGTTCATGCGCCGCTCGTAGCGGGCGCATTCGGCGTCGATGTCACCGGCGAAGAAGTTGCCGTATTCCTCCATCAAGAACTTCTGTAGGAAGAACTGCAATCCGAGGAACACCACCTTGTCGATCTCAGGGATTCGCGAGGTGCGAGGTGTGAAGTTCGAGTACACGTTCTCGGTGCCGTCAGGGTACTGGCGGCGGTGGTCGGCCTTGTAGGCGTCAATCAGGGTAGCTGGGTTTCTCATGTGTCTCCTTAGACGATGTTGTGGATGATTTCCACGTTGTGCGGCGTACCCAGGATTGAGTCCGTCGTGTAGATGTTGCGGTAGTACTTGAGCAGTTCGTCGGTGCCCTTGGAGAAGATTCCGTGGGTCACATACAGGTCGAGGTTGATCGCTGTGGGCTTGAACTCGTTGGCCGGGTTGTTCTGCATGGCCTGAGCCAAACCAATGAACGTTCCTCCGCCGTCGCAGATGTCATCCACAACAAGGAAGCTTTCGTTGGATTCAACAGAACTGGCGTCATAACCGAACCCGGCGATAGCACCGGTTGCGATGTCGCGCTTCTTCCAAGCCTGAACAAGCTTGAACCCATGTCGAACGGCCACTTCACCGGCACGTTTCGAAGCGCCAGCATCGGGGGCTACAATCCCACTGTAGCCGAGTGAACCGGGGAGGATATCCACGGCCTTCACGTTGTAGCAGCGGTCGATGAGTGCTAGTGCGACATCCGAATGGGCGTCGTACACGGTGACCGAAGGAAACCCACGGTCGTTGATCATCTTCGCAACCGACTTCAACGTGAACAGGAAATCGCCGTCGTCGTTCACGCGGTCCTGGCGGGCACCAGGAATGTACGGCAGGATCAGACGGGGAGCCTTGTGGCCTCGTTCGATCAGGCCGTCGATGGTGAACATGGCGGTCACAAACGACTGCAACGACTTGGGGCGCAGGATGATCTCACGGATCTCCTTATTCCACCAGCCGCCCTTCACGATTGGTTCGCCACCGGGGTACTGCTTGTCCAGGGGCACGTCGATCGGAGCCGACGTGTTGAACCCCCGGACAAGCATCGCGCCGTACGTCAGTCGTCCCCGAACGCTGCGAGAAGGTCCTCAAGCGAGGACACGGCAGCCTTCACAGGCTTGACCTCAACCGTCTCAACGGAACCGGCGTCCACCTGCTCCTTCAACTCGACCTTCTCCGCAAGAATACGGTTCCGGTAAGTCTCAGGGTCAAGGGGCTCAACCATCTTCGAGAACCCGTTGATGGCCTTGTCCACAACCTTGTCAGGCAGTGGGGCGGTCATCAAGAACTCGTCCTCGGTGGGTGGTGCGTGCTCCACGATCGAATCAGGGTAGCCCTGACGGACCAACACGATCCGGTCGCGCCACACACGGAGCCGGAAAAGGCCCTCGTGGTTCTGAAGGTTCACGATGGAACAGAATGCCAGATCAGATCGCTTCAGTACCTCAAGAAGAAGCTGATAGTTCTGAACGTTGTCCGGGTCCTTGAGATGCGGGTAGAACACGTAGGACTGCGTGTCCTTCATCTGGAACATCATCGCGTCGGCGTCGGCCTGCGTGTGAACGGTAACGTTCATGATGTTCTTCGGGAGATCCGACTTGTGGATCTCATCGACGTTCTCCTTGGGGAGAATCGTCACCGTGGTTGTGTCGGTCACCTTGTCCTTGATGATGACCGCAGTCTCGCAGTCGTACCGGGTGAACAGGCTGACAGGGGAGATGGGCTCGTTGGTTCCGACGAGCGACTCAGGGATGTAGTACTGCTTGACCTGTTCGTGGGTGTCGGGGGTAACGAGATGGGTTTTGGCTTCCTTCGGGGCAGGCCGATGGACACCGACGAGCTTGCCGGTGGATTGGAGCGACACGAACTCACCGAGTCGCAGCTTGATGACGAAATCGTTGCAGTATGGTTTCATTTGGTTCCTTTACTTGCGGAGATGCGGGGGTCGATCGTCCCGGCCTTCCGCCAGGGCGATTCCTTCGGGGCTGTACCTTGCGTTGCTGTAGTCCATGGCAGCATTCTTGGTGTCGGTGTACTGCTTGAACAGCCATGCCCGATGGACTGCCCAAACCTTCTTGAATTCGGGGTTGATGCGAGCCCATCTATCAACCTCGATGATCGTTTCACCTAGCATCATCATGGCGTGACCACAGTTGGCTCGCATGATGTCACGCAGGGCGTCGTACTCTTCCTGCGTAATGGTCACTGTCTTCGGTTCGCTCATTTGGTTCCTTTCAGAAGAACTTGGCGTTCACGCCGATGGCTTTGAAACCGTTCGGCAGAAGGCTTCGCCCCTGCTTCGTGTACTCGATCATCTCACGCTTCAGCAACAAACGCTCAAGGTTGATGATCATGGACTTGGGTAGCTGAAGGTGTGCCCCGAGAAGGTCAATACCAACAGAACTACCACAATCGTTCAGGGTTGTCAAGTACTTGATGTGACCCTCGGTCAACCCGTCAGGTGAAATACGACACTTCTCAAGGATCAGGTCCGGGTCACACGAACCCAAATCGCGGGCCATCGCCACAAAAGCCCTGGCATTACGGGGAATACCCCCGGTTGCGCGACCCAGCACCAAACCCGCTTCCTGGTCAAGCTTCACACCGTTACGCCCCGCCATCCGAATAACGATTTCAGCCATCTCGTCGTCCGTGTATTCCTCGAACGGCGGGCGGATCGTGAACCGATCCTGTAAAGGTGCGATCACGTCCTGCGGTTCAGTGGTTGCACCGATGAACGTGATACGGTTAGACGGGATTCGTGCGCCGTTGTCAAGCTGCAAATAGCCATCTTCGATGAGAGGAAGAAGGTCGGTCTGTAGTTTGGTTGGGAGCATGTGGATCTCGTCCAGCAGCACAACACCCTCGAACATGGTGATGAGCCGCTTGAACACGTCTTGTTTGATGGGCATGACAAACGAAGCGTAATCCTCACACAGTTCCTGTGCGATGAGTTTCGCTACCGTCGTCTTTCCGCAGCCCGGAGGCCCCACCAGCAGCGTGTTTGGGAGGCGTTCGTTCCGTTCGAGCGCGCCACTAATGTGGATTCCGAGTCGTTCTTTCAGTTTTGGTTGGCCGATATAGTCATCCCATGTTTCCGGCCGGAAGGTATCTTCCATCAGTCATCTTCTTGCAGGAACGTTTCGATGTCGTTGTCGTCCACGGTGAACTCCGATGCTCCTGCTTCCACGTAGTCGAACGCGGTGTCGAATCCGTGGCTGTGGAACAAGTTGAGAGCGAACGCTGCGTCTTCGAAACCCTGCGAGGCGTCTTCGAGGCCGTCCACTTCGGTGTAGAACATCTTGAACTGCTGACCGGACTCGCCGTAGGCGTAGATCGTGATGATTCCATCTTCACGGATGGAGTATCCGAGCATGGGGTTGGTCATGACGACAGCCTGGTCGTTCTCTTCGATTTCCATGTATCTCCTTATCTCCCGACCATACTGATGTACGTGTCGGGCGGCGTGATGATTCCTACCCCCCGGAAGGGGTCTTCGTAACCGGCGCCGTCCGGTTCGATTGGTTCGAGGGTTTCTTCGTCTACTTCTTCGCTACAGTACGGGCATTGTAGCACCCCTTCGCGGGGGTTGTACGGTTCGTACTCTTTGCCGTTCACTGAACACTGCATCAGGTTGGTGCCCTTCCGAACATTGGTCCGTCCACATCGGTCACGATCATGTGCTCACCGACGTAGGCGTAATGGCGGGTCACCCCATTGCGGGTTGTCGTATACCAAACCGTTAGATTCGGAAACACGGTATCACACATCCTTCCTGATGTCAAGCGTCCCAGACTTCGAGAACCTTTGAAGCGGAATCCCAGTTGTTGCGGGCGATATGAGGTCCATCATGACCGATGGGTCGAGTACAAACCACCATCATGCCGTGCCCATCCTTCGTTCGGATCTGCACCGGGCAATTCGACGCGTGACCCTCCGCGCTATCGAACTCCTTCCAAACCGGGTTCTTCAACCACCCCTTCGGGTCCGCAGCCTTCATGGACGCAAGGTCAGTGATCTCGATTTCCTCGTGAATAGGACAGATGTTGCCGTCGTGCTGCAACTTCCCGTTCACCTTGGTTCCGGTGCAAGGGGGCGGGTCGTTGAACACGATAGGGCTGGTGAGGCACCCATACCAGTCAGCGAGCGGCTCCAAGTTGCCTTCCATCTTCACTTCGCTCCACTTGACGGCGCAGGTCTTGTGGTTCGATTCGAACAGTACCTCAGCCGGTCGCATGAGGTTGCCGGAAGTGAAATAGGTGGGCTTTACCCGTTGGGCGCGTTTCGTGACACGAATCACGTTTTCTGTCCAACGCTCATAGATGGAAACCCCGGCAGGGATCAGCACCTTGAGGTCGTCCTGACGGACACGCAACTTCTCCATGGTGACGGTCTTGCTGCGGTCAATAAGGACCGTTCTAGTCTCCATCGTGAACCTCCACGATCACTCGAATCGAAACCTCGTCCTGCAATGGACGAAGCGGGACGTGACGACCATCAGGGTCGTACGAACAGATGCGGATGTACGGTGCAGACTCGTCGTCAATGTCACCGTTGACTTCCAGGGCGAGTGACGTTTTGCCGTCCTGGTAGTCGATATACGGCTTACCGGTAAAGGTGAGTCGTTTCGGGTTCGCTTCGAGTTCGTCAATGATCCCATTGGCGAGGTCCATGGTGGGGATCTGGCCGTTGGGGTCGATCTTCATGATGATGTCGTACAGTTCTTGTGGGTCCATTACTCTCCGTTCAGGTGGGCCATCATGGATGCGAGATGGTTTTCGGGGATGAAAGCAACGATGGGTGCCCCGTGGCCGTCGTCTTGCGCGGTGTCCCAGACAGGGATGAGTCGCATGTTCGGGTTCTCGATGTGTTCGGCTGCTTGGTCAGCGTCGATGGCTGTGTCGTAATCAAACTGCCTCATCGGGTTCCTCCTTCGGGGCGGGCGGGGCGATCGTGTTTCGGATGTCCAGCATGGCGTTCATCACCATGTCGGACGGGACGTACGTGCGGATTCGCAGCCGGTCGATGATCGGGCCGGTGACCTGATGATGGTCGATGCCCTTCAGGTCGAGTTCGACCCGAAATCCTTCGACCTCAGCCAGATCGAACACTTCGCGGTTGAGGCAAAGCATTGCGATGGCTTCCAGGGTTGAGGTGTCAACTTCACTCATAAAGGTCCTTTGTTAGTCGGTACTCGGCGGCTTCTTTGATCTTGTCGTTCAGAACTGACATCCAGATCGGTACACCGTCGATGTAGTGGTGTGATTGTTCGTCTTCCCACCACACGTCAACCTTGAAGAACAGGTCGATCATGTGTTGCAGGTTGCGTTTGGCTCCATCCACTGTGATGTTGAAGTGCTTCTCGGAGTTTTCACCATCTGCGGGCCAGTGGTATAGGAGGATTCCTTGGTCGTTCACGTACTTCCACATCTGGTCCTTCATGCCGGATGCGAGCCACATGCGTTCGATGGACTCAAGGGTGACCGTCATGGGTTGCATGTCGTACTGGGTTCGTTCATTCACCATCGAGGGAAACCCCAGGGAAGTAGACGATGATCCCCATGCCCATGGAATCCGTGTGGGCCTTCGTTGCCAGGATGCGTGCCTCTCCAATACCCAGCACCTGTGTGGCTGCGATACCGAGAAGCATTTCGCTGACGTCACCGGAGAACCCCACGCAAGTGTCGCCGTACATGCCTCGTCCGCTGTAGTTGAGGTACGGTTCGACGTCACCGTAGTAGGATGCCTCGTCGGCAATTTCGATCAGTTGATCTTCGGTCAGCTTCACTAGATTTCTTCCTCCAATGCTTTTCTGATGGCGGAAAGCCTCCGGGTTTTCTCGTCGCTTAGTTCCTTGTAGACATCACGCGATATCTCAAGCTTGGCGCGCTCCACAGCACAGTTCATGCCGTCGTGCTTTTCCTTGATGCTCAGGCAGACGGACATGAGGCGAACTTCTTCCTTGTTCTTGTACGCAAGTCGGATCATCTCGTCAAGCGCGTCGAGGCCCTCGTCGTCGTCCTCACCAATCGAATCGACGTAGTTCTCACGAAAGAGTTCGAGTTGGATGACGAGATGTTGTGAAAGCTGCTGTGCCGGGTACATCAGTTCGGGCTCTGTTCCTGAGACGGCGGCGGGGTCTTCGGGGGTGCCTCATCGAACTTCGCGATCAGGGACTTCAGGCCGTCCGGGTTCTCGAACTCCATCGTCGTGAAAAGCTTCGCAGCCTCCACGATGTCGATGGACTTCGCTGAGGACAGCTTGGCGATCACTTCGCGGCGCTGGAAAGGCGTGTAGAAACGCTCGGGGTCAAGTGAAGGTGCGGTCATGGGTTTCTCCTAGTTGGTGTTGGATGGTCGGATGAAATGGTCGGGCTTCTTGTTGTAAGGCTTCCAATTCCACGATTCCCAGTCGTGGTCAGGGTCGATTGCCTCGTTGAAAGGAACTTCAGCGATCTGATAGGTGGTCGTGGCTAGAAACATCTTCACGGTACGACCCGAAGTGAACAAGCAAGCAAGGAACCTGTAACCCGCGCCACCCACCACGTAAACGTACTCAGGTTCACCGGTGGGTGATCCGTTACACTCGTACTCCTTGCCAGCCTCCACGTTCGGACCGTAATCGTAAGTGGATGACCTAACACACATCAGCTTGTCACCCTTGCTGAACTTTGTCATTACAGCAGTTGCCGCCAGACCATACTTGTCCAAGGGATCGTGAACTCAACACCCTCATCGGTGACGATCGTGTTTGTCATCGGCCCCCAATCGTTGAGTACACCCTCCAAGTAGTTGCCGTTGACGAGAAGGTAACGAACCCTCGTTTGGTTCTTGACAATCATCGTGTTCTCCTAGGTGTTGTAATGGCTCGGGTTGCAACAACCGTCGCAACCATGGATGGTGTCGGTAGATGGATCGTCGGGGTCAGGGTGACCGATGCCGTGCTCACAGATACGTTCCATGATTCCGCGGTCCGGCCGGAAGTTCTGAGCCCAATTCACCATGTGATGATGGCTCGGGTTGTGGATGCAACAATGCTCACCATGGCACAATCCTTCGGCGTGAACGTTCTGCACTCTTTGTCCACCTACCAGGATGTAAGTCCATGTCCCATCCACCCTCTCTGCTCGTGGCCGCATCAGAAAGGCTCGTACTCGTTGAACTTGTCAACCTCAGCGTCAGCAGCAGCCTTCTTCGCTGCCTCCGCAACCTCCTTACGGTACTCCTGCTCCGAGAACTCACGCTCAGCGCGGTCCCACTCCTTGTCACCCGGACGGACCGTACCACGACCCCACTTGTTCTTCTTGTCATCGAACACAGGGACCGTGTAATACTCGTTGTGGACCGTCTGCGACAACCCGGCCGGGGGCTCACCCTTCGCCTGAGCAAACGGGTCGTAATCCTCGGTGTTCAACGGGCCGGTGTAAGAGAACGTCGGACCGTTCTCGTACTGCTTCGTCTTCTTGTCCCACAGACGCATCGGGAGCGACACGCCACCGTTCACGAACACATCGAACCAGTTCACGAACCATTCCTGATCCGTGGACTCGATGGCGTGCTCGCAGTACGCCTCACGAACGAACTTGACTGCCTCGAACGACGTCATGCCACCCAGGACAGCCATGCAAGCCAAAGCGGTGCCGGTGCGGCCGTGACCACCGATGCAACCAACCTCAACCCACAGGCCGTCGCTGGCCTTGTTGAACGTGTCGATGATGGCCTCAGCGGCCTTCTGCCAGTACGTCGGGATACCGAAGTCGGGCCACTCGATGACGTACGCCAAACACGACGGCCGCCACATCGAGTCGAGGTACAACCCGAAGTCCGGGGCGATCTCATCCGTCTTACGGTCATGCGCCGACGAGGCGTAGATCGTTGTACCGTCCTTCATCGTCAACGGCACGTTGTAGTGGCGGCACTTGCTTGTGTACCGGATCGCCATGTCCGGTTCGGTTTCGATTCCCGTGCTTGCACGGTTGAACTTGTCGAGCAGGTTCTGTACTGCGGGGGTGATGTGCATGTCTTCGTCCTCGTCTTCCCATCCGTCAAGGTCGAGCAGAGCGTCGATCTCGATGTCTTTGTGGTAGTCCTGGCATCCGTGACAGTACACGTCAACGTACGCTGCGCCGTCTTCCCAGATGCATTCGCAGGCCGTTTCGATGTCCAGACCGCAGTCGGAACATTCGTACATTGCGGGGCCTGCGTTGTCGCAGATAGACGACGTGTTAACCAACAGCATGTCGGTGGTCATATGGTTCCTTTCGGGGTGAAGGATCAGGCGTCAACCTGATCCTTCACCTTCCAGTTCTTGATGGTCGAATTCAGGATCGTCGCAGGCTTGATGGGCTCAGCGAAAAGATCCTTGATTGCTTCGGCGTCGAAAGCCATCATTGACTTCTTGGCGACGGTCGTACCGGACGAGAGCTTGATGTTCACGGTCATGGAGCACTGCTCCACATCCTCGAAGTCCAACCCAAGTTCCGTGGTGTCCCACCCAAACGAGTTGAGATCAGGGAACTTGACCATCTTGCTCTTGGTGACATCCTTCATTTCACCGTTGGTCGCTGCGTGGATTTGCAGGTTGACGGTGAAGGTCGTGTTCTCCGTCAGCTTCAGATCGCCGTCAGCGTCGAAGGTGAGGATGCTCGGGTCCTTATGCGACTTGGTCCAACCCGAAGGAACCGACTTGCCCCAGTCAAGTACAGCCATCCACTTCGTTCCGTCCTCACCGTTCAGGTCGTCCGGGGCGAAGTTGTAAGCCTCCTTGTTCGTCATGACTTCGCAGTGCTCGTAGTGCCCGAGTTTTGCGTCGGATGCACAACCCTTACACTTGTACTTGACCGCACCGATCTCACCGACCGGGCTTTCGATCGGGTCGTGACCGGCGATCTTCGCAACGTCGTTCAACGCTTCGAAGTAGTCACCGAACAGCCGCTGCGTGGACTTCGAAGCACACGACAGTAGGGTCATGAAGTTGGTTGGGGACGAGGCGTGAGCGTTCAACAGTTGCTTCATGGAGCCAACGCTCCAAGATTGACCGTTCACGTTCGACCAGTGGATCTTGTTTAGGAAGCAACCGCCGTTGTGTTCCAGCGTCCAGAACCGGTCCACGAACATGCGCTTGTTGATATGGCCGTCAGCGCCGTCCGGGCCAAGCTGGCCTTCGAGTCGTGCGTGGAGAACCTCGCAGCAGTTCGCCCAAGGCGGACCGCCGTACCCTCCACCAGTGAACTCGTAGAACAAGGTCGCGGCGTCGAGCAACGCCTGGTTCCCGAGCTTGGTGTAGATGCGCCGCCACTGAATCCAGGCGTGGGTGCGATCACCGGACAGCGCCTTGCCGGACGCTGCGATGTGGTGGCGCAACTCGCCGCCGATTGCCATGTGGCTGTAGGCAACGAGGATTCCGTCGAGCCACTCGACCAGTTCGGTCAAAGCGTTGTCGGCTTCGGTGATGACGTACGACAGCCGGAACTTGGGGTCGGTGACCATTCGTTCCAGGGTCGCGTCGTCGCGGGCCTTGATCGCTTCGGCCTTCTCGTCGGGGTCGGTGATCCCGAACAGGTCGAAGAAACGCTCGTCGGCGTCCTTGTCCACCTTGAGGGGCTTGACCTTGAACGGGTGGTTGACGACAGCGTGAGCGGACAGGGCTTCGAGGACGTAGAAGTCCGCTGCTGCCTGCACCGGGTCCATGCCCTGATCGACCTCAGGCCACACCAGTTCCCACTTGTCCTTGATGACCTCCGGCTGCTTGAACACGTGCCCACGGACTTCCCAGGGGGCGGTCATGGACACACCGAACTCGTTGCCGCTTTCGGAGTTGCACGTGCAGTTTTCTTCGGTTTCCATGCAGTCGCCGCAGCATTCGCAGTTGTACTCGTTCTGACCGCAGATCGAGCAGCAAACGCACGGGTAATGCTCACAGTCGGAGCAGCACATGCAGTCTTCCGTGGGTTCGCCGCAGGTTTCGCAGCAATCGCACGGGTAGTGACCGCAGTCGCCGCAGCACTGGCAGTCGTCTTCGGCGTGGTCGCACACCGAGCACATCTCGATGTCGTCTTCGTCTTCCATGTGGCCTCCTAATCGTTTGCCATGACCGTGTTCACGAACTTTTCTCGTTTCACGATGCTGCTCATGTCCTCAAGGAACGTTTTCTCGATCTGGGCTTTCCGGGTTTCGATGTACTGGGTTGTCTGTTCGATGTCCCAGATGTGATCGGTGCTGAGCGTTCGGGGGTTCCAGTCCCCGTTCTTGTCGAGGACGAGAACCTTGACGGATTTGGGGAACTTGTCGTCCAGCACTTCGAGGGGTTCGAGGCTGAACGACATGAACTTGTTTTCGTATGCCATTAGATCAGGTAGTCCTTCGTGTCGGTGTACGGTTTGTACTTGATGGTGTACTCGGTGAGCGCCTTGTGAGCCTTCACGAATTCGTTCTCGGGGTCGTCTTCCGGACCCCATGGATCACCGAGCATCTCGTCGTTCAGGTCATGCAGATGATACGCTTCGTGCGTCCCAGCGTGACCCTTCGGCAGTGAGCAAGAGTACCCATGACCGGGTGCTACATCCTTGCACTTCACGCCAGCTTTCAGCATCTTGTGACCAGGAAGGCCAACCCAGGTTGCTGATGCCCCGTCGTCCCACTGGTTCTCCTTCTTCGCTAAGGCAAGTTCTTCTTCCTCAGCGAGTAAGGCTTCCAACTCGGGGTCGGCTTCCTTCACCAGCAGCTTGGGGGACAAGTGCTTGGGCTTCTTGACTGGCGTCTCCTTCAGGATCGGCTTGTCGTCGTTCCACGTCTCGATCAGGTGACCGTTCAGATTGGCACCCGAGAAAGCCATGTGGTCGCCCCAGTGACCCTCGTGAAGCCCGCAACAACCTGTACTCGTGGCCTTACAGACCTTCTTGGCGACCAGGTAGTTGTCTTCGAACCCATCACCATCCATGAGCTTGTACGGCGACTCCAACTCGGCCTCGAAAGACCAGACTTCCAGGGGCTGCTGGTCGAGTTCGTGGGCACTGTGACCGGCGTGCGGACCGTAATGATCCTTCGGACGGGAGCAGTAAAGCCCCTTACCCGTCGAATCGCATCGTTCCGCTGAACTGTAGTGGTTCTTGGGGTAACCGTACGGCCACTCGTTCGCTGACGGAACCATTCCAGCAGGCGGCTTGGATGACCACGAGCCACCAAGCTGATCGCCCTTCACATCGGCCAACAAGAAAGCCTTGTGCTCACCGGAGTGGCCCTTATGCAAGCCACAATGGGCGCCGCTGGTAGGCGACGTGTCCTGGCAGGGGGTCTTCGCAAGGAGTCGTCCGTCGTCGTGGAGAGCGTACGGTGAGAGCGCCTTGGTGCTGTCTTCGTTGTCCCACACATGCTCGGGCTTGAGAGTGACCTTATGGTTGTCCTGCCCGCCGTGGGCACCCCAGTGGCCCTTGTCGCGGCTGCACTGGTACCCGGAGTCGTCGTCCATGCTGTGACACTGTTCGTCGTACTTGAACTTCGTGACACCCTCAGGGTAACCGTACGGGAAGAACATGGTCGAAGGGATCGGGTCGGTGCTAACGGCCACATCCCACTTCGGTTCCTTCTTCTTCTCGTTCGGGTAGTCCGGTTCTCCGCCATCCATCTCGTTGATGAACCCGGTAGCTGGATCGAACTTCAACACGGTGCCGCTGGCGTTACGGGTGATGGCGGAGCCGGAAGTCACGACCTCGAACAACGAACCGATGGCTGCTGACGGCGTGTTCATCGAAGAAGAACGTGCCGGGATCGTTGACCACTTCGACAACGCCGAGTTCCACTTCTCGAAGTTCCGCACCGACGCAACCCAACCCGAAGGCCCACCGGACATCCCGACAGGCTTCGACCCGAGCGTCAGCTTGAAATCACCGTACTTGTCGTGCAAACGTTGCGCCTTGAACTGCGCTTTCAATGCCATACTTACTCCTTGTCGATCGGTAGCTTGGCGAGCGTTTCGAGGACCCAACCTCGTTCGTTGGTCCACACCCACTCGCCGTGTCGTTCACCCTCAGTGGGGTCGTTCTCGGGGTCAGGCAAAGGCTTCGTCTTCCACCACGTTTCCTTGTTGACCGGGATCTTCAGGATCTCACCGTTCGATTGGGCGACATACACGAAGGTTCCTTCGGCTGCCTTCACGAGCGTCGTGTCGTCAGCGATGATCGAAGTCTTCATGGCTTCCTTGCGGGCGGCGATGATGACGTGCCGCTTACGGTCAGCGACAATCGTCATCACCTCGTTCTCAAGGGCGTCCATCTCATCGAGGTAGTCCTGCTTCGGCTTGTATTCCTTCGGGCAAAGGAAAGCGCCGTGACCAAGTTCCAGGTAGCGGCACGTGTCACACTTGCAGCCCTCCTTCGCTTGCGGCGTGTGGAAGATGGCTCCCTTTCCGATTGCCTTCGGGACGAGGTAGTCACCGATGACCGCCGTGGTCGAGTAGTTGACGGTGCCCGTTGTCGTGAACTTCGGGTACTTGCCGCCTTCGAACTCGGCAACGTCTTCGTCCCAGAACTCGCACGTTGCACCCTTCTGCGGGCAGAACTTGTCCTTGCCTGCGGGAACCCACAACCAAGCCTGGAAGTGATCCGCCTTCTGGCACGAAGCCTTCGTGGCGTTCACGGTGGTGCCACCCCAGGTGTTCGACTGGTACTTCGGCTTGTACTCGGGCTTCTCGGGGATCGGCTTGTCGTTCAGGACGGCGTACACCCAGTCGATCATCCACTCTTGGATCTTCGACTCGATGGCGTGCTCGCAGTGGTTGTCACGAACATGGTTGATCGCTGTGTCAGCGTCGGCCCCCATGATGACGTTCATGACAGCCAACGCTGTGCCGGTGCGACCATGCGCCCCGATACAGCCAACTTCGACGTTCTCACCGTTCTGAGCGCGTTCCAACGCTTCGAGGATCTGCTCGAACGCCGTGGGGAGATGCCGGGGGATGTTGTAGTCCGGCCAGTCGATGTGCTCGTTCCGCCAGTACGGGTGCCAGCCCCAATCGAAGTAAAGTCCGAAGTCGGGAACGAACTCGTCTTCCTTACGGGTATTCCACATGGAAGACACGTACAGGGTCACGGAACCATCGTACAAGGTGTACGTGTCACCGTAGTGCCTGTCCTTGCTGGTCCACGCTGCACCCGTCCCGTAGGACGTTGCTGACGTTGCACCAACACTGCTCTTGCCTGGCGCCGTTGACGTCTTGCCGGGGGCCGTGGACATCTTGCCTTTGCCCTTCGTCACGACTGTCGTCGCGGGCTTGGGTTGCTTCTTCTTCTGCTTCTGTTGGCGATGCTTGCGTTTCACCACGTCATACTCACCGTCCTCACGGAATGGGCGCCAAGCGTAAGAAGGCCATTCGCGACCAACCTTACACTTCTTGCATTCGATCTTGTCGTGCCCGTCCGGTTCACAGTTGCACTTGATGAGCGTACCGCTACGCTCATAACACAACTCGAACGGGTCTGTCGGGATGACGATTTGGTTCTCGTCTTCGTAGAACAACGGAACTGGCTCGTTGTTCTTCTTCGCGTCTTCCTCGGCTTTCATCTCATCCCAGACAGCCTGAGCGTCAGCGATGTCCTGCTCGTCGGGGACGTACACCTCGTCGTTGTCCCATCCGTCATCGAATGCTTGCTCGTCGTGGGCTGCTTCCCATTCGGCAACCTCAGGGCATTCGTCGATGAAATGGTCGCCCTTCATGCAGAACGTGCAGTTCGGGAAAGCGTCCATGTCGTCGGCGTCGAAGTCGGATGGCAGGAAGTCCGGGCTGTCTTCGTACCGGGGTTCGATCAGAGCCGAGATCGCTGCCGGGTCCATCGGTTCTTCGTTGCTGTCAGCGTCCGGGTCGAGCATGTCGATGAGCATGTCCCAATCCTCTGTCCATCCGTTCATCATCATTCGTTGGTGACTCCTAGCTGATCGACCGCATCGGCTGCGGCGTGGATGGCGTGGTAGATTTCTTCGGCTTTCATTCCTTCGTAGTCGAAGAAGGCGAGTGTGTTCGAGTACGCTTCGATAGCGTCCTCGGATGCTTCACCCGACATGGCTTCGATGACAGCCAGACCGAAAAGGCCGTCCAGCTTGCCATCGAGCCATGTCATCGTGAAGGTTGGCACGATCGGCGTGGCGTCCATCAGGAACCGAGGAACACTTCGCCGGTTTCGCCGTCGATGCAGACCAGATCGCCCTTCTCGATCTTGTGGACACCACCGACCATCGCACGGATCTCGCTGACGACCATGGTGTCCATGCCGACCACACACGGCTTGCCCCAGCCACGAGCCACGACGGCAGCGTGCGACACCAGACCACCCTTGGCGGTCAGGATGCCGGTCGCAACCGACATGCCCGAGATGTCGTTCGGGGAAGTCTCCTGACGGATCAGGATGACATCCTCACCGGCATCGGCCATCGTCACGGCGTCCTCCGAAGTGAACACCGCCTTGCCGAACACCTTGCCGGGTGACGCGGGCAGCCCGGAACCGATGAGCACACCGTTGAACACACCGGAGTCCTGCTTCGCGCTCGTCTTCACGGACGTGATCCGGTCGAACGCGGTGTCCTTGTCGATGAGCTTCGACTCGAACATGTCGAGGGCGATGCGTACGGCGGCGTTCGGGTTACGCTTCCCGGCTCGGGTCTGCAAGATGAACAGCTTGCTGTTCTCGATCGTGAACTCGATGTCGCACATGTCGTTGAAGTGCTTTTCGAGGTCACCCATGATCTTGACGAGCTTCTTGTACTGGGCGGGGAAGTGCTCGCTCATCGCTTCGAGGGGCATCGTGGCGGTCGATCCGTCCACGACATCCTCGCCCTGGGCGTTGATGAGGAAGTCGCCGTACGGGGTGTTCTCGCCGGTGTTCGGGTCACGGGTGAAAACGACGCCGGTGCCGGACTTGTCGTTCATGTTGCCGAACACCATGCGCTGCACGTTGACGGCGGTGCCGAGATCGTGCGGGATGCCTTCGATGTTGCGGTACGTGACGGCCTTGTCGGCGTACCACGACTTGAACACGGCGAGGATCGCACCGTGCAACTGCTCGTTCACGTCGTCGGGGATGCTGTGACCGGCTTCCTTGACCATGGCCTTGAACTTCTTGACGAGCCGCTTGAGGATCGTGACGTCCAGGTCACCGGTCGCGGTGAAAGCCTTCGCTGCTGCGGTGTGGTCGTTGAACGGCTCGGGGTCCATGTCGAGCGCGGTGACGGCGTACATCTGCACGAAGCGGCGGTACGAGTCCCAGGCGAAACGCTCGTTGGTCTGAGCGGCGAGGCCGACGACGGTCTTGTCGTTCAAGCCGAGGTTCAGGATCGTTTCCATCATCCCCGGCATGGACTTGGGTGCGCCGGATCGGACGGACACGAGCAGCGGGTTCTTCGGGTCACCGAACTTGCGGCCGGTGGCGAGAGCCAGACGCTTCAAGGGGACATCGAGCTTCGACTTGAGGTCCGGGTCGATGCTCCACTTGGCGAGGTGCTTCTCGGTCCACGTCGTCGGGATCGTGAACCCTTCGGGGACGGGCAGCCCCATCTCGACGGTCATGCGGTACAGGTTGCCGCCCTTGCCGCCGAGGGTGGCGATCAGGGTGTCGTTGTCCTCCTTCCAGGGCTCGGAGAACATGCGGGGGGTGATGTGGTCGGTCATGGGTTTCCTTTCAGTTCACGGTGCGTTACCGTGATGTCGTGGTCGTTGCTGAGTTGGTCGTACAGGGTTTGGGCGAGTGCTACGGAGCGGTGTCGCCCGCCGTAGCAGTGGAATAGGACAGCTACCGTGTCGAAGCGTTCTTCGCCGCCGATGGCGAAGTCTCGTGCTTCGTTGAGGATGGTCTGCGCCTTGTCTGTGGCGAGGACGTAATCCTTAACAGGTTTGTCGAGCCCTGTCAAATCGCGCAGCGTTGGGATGCTGTGCGGGTTGGGGAGGGTCCGACAGTTGAAGTCCATGTAGAAGCACTTCGGGAAGTGGGCGTTGCCGAACTTGACGCCGTAGGACATGACGAAGATCATCAGCCGCAGAACTCGCAGCACTCGTATTCGCCTTCGCTGCCGCTCTCCCACACCTTGTCGGTTTCGAGGACGTACTCCATTTCCCAGTAAAGGTCCTTGAAGTCCTGACCGCAAGCGATGTCGTAGGCGTGCTGCACCGGTTCCGATGCGTACCCACGGAGAAGGTCGTAGTTGCCTTCGTCGTGGGCGCACAACACCCGGTCCCACTTGAACTGGCCGTCGTCACCGAACCAGGCGATCTTGTTGAACCAAGAACCACCGTTGTGCTGCAACGAGAACGCACGGTCGCAGAACTCCTTGGCCCCGAACGGTTGCCCGTGGCATTCACCGTACGTGTACCAGCGCAGCACTTCGCAGCCCGTGGCCCACGCGTCACCGCCGTAGTTGCCGCACCACCCGTTCTTCCCGGTGGCTTCACCGTCACGCATGAAAGCGACAGCCCAGTCGGCTACGGGCTTGGCTCCCACCTTGTCGTGCATGAGCTTCCATGCGTTGCGCATCGTGTCCTCGTCGCGGCTGCTCGTGAACCACTTCATGCACAACCAGTGGTGGGCGAGTTCACCGGCGATTGCGAAGTGGCTGTAACGGTACAGGAGCGGGGCGAGTTCGGTGACAAGCCGGTGCTGCATGACGTACGCCCAAAGGGACAGACGGTTGGCGTCGGGCATGAGTCGTGACGGATGCAGCCCGCCGTCGATCAGGTCGGCGGCGATGGATGCCTTGTAACCGGGGATGTACAGGTTGCCTTGCGGGACCTGAGTCATGACGGCTTCGAGCAGGTAGAAGTCGGCCATGATCTCGGAGAGTTGGATGCTCTCGGTGTTGGTGAGGTCCCAGGCGTATCGTCCGCTCTTGGACGACGCCTTGCCCCGGATGTTGTACCCGTCGTCTTCCCAGGGGGGGTCGGTGAGGTGACCGTTCCAACAGCGACCGTCGTCGCTGACGGCGTGCGGCCTGCTGAGGTAGGTGGTGGTCGCTCCTGGGGTGAGTTTGACCAGCTTCACATGTTTCCTTTCGTTAGATGATCTCGCCTTGTTGTGGCGCTGAGATCATGTCGAGTACCCGGTTGGCAGCTTCGACGGCTTCTTCGCGGGTGTCGTACGCACGTTTGGCGTTGCTGTGTCGTGCCACGCGTGTCCATGAACTGTTCTCGTCCCAGGTGCTCATGAACATCCGGTCGATGTAGACCACCCATCCGTCAGGTTCTTCGATCAGGCGGGCACGGAACCGGTAGCCCATCGCGGCGTCGTGCCCGTACTTCGCTCGCACGATCCTCCCTTCGTCCTCGTCAGCGTGGGGGAGGGTTGCCACGATGGACGAGATGACGAAGAAGCCGACGATGATGAGCAAGCCGACGATGGATGTGATTACGACGTCATTCATAGTCCATGGACTCCCAGTCGATCATGTCGGTGATGTTCCAACCGAACGGGTCGGCGTCACCCTCCCATTCCTCGACGTAGTGCTCGTCATCGAACAGGTCGTCGTCGTAGTCGTCCGACAAGGTGACCGCTTCCTCGTTGTCGAGGAACGTTTCGATGTCGTCCTCCGACGACGTGTTGATGATCGCTTCGAACTCGTCGTCCGTGATGACGGCAGGCTCACTCTCCCCGATCAGCGGGTACTCGTTGATGGTCATGGTCATGCTGTTCCTTTCGTGACGAACTTGTGCAGCTTGCGGGACTTCTTCATGGCTTTCGCCAACGACTTCGACGTGGCAAAGACTTCGCCCCACGCCGGGTGATGGTACGTCCACCGGAATCGGTGGCTACCGGGCTCGGGTGGGTGGATGGTGGCTAGAGCCTCTCCAAGACGTCGAGTCCAGACGTTTCGTTTGGGGTCGTAGGTGAACATGATCCTCCTGTGTAGCAGTTGTCGAGGTTGCTGTCAAGTTCATCGAACCACAGCACCCTGGATTGTCTCACCTTGCCGGTTGTTGTTGGCCCTGACGCTTCGTCGTAGAGGGCGTCAGTTGGCAGGTAGGGGGAGGCGTAGGGCATCGGCGTACTCCGTGTTGTCCTTGATTTCACCGTTGACGCGGGTGAAGCACTGGTCGGGGATCGACAGCCACTGTTCGAACGTGTAGGTCTTGTCGATCTTGTATTCACCGTCCGGCAGGGGGGTGATGATCGCGTAGTCCCCGTTGTCGAGGGTGGCGATGCGGTGCGGCATGGTGGACACGAAGTCGTCGGTTCCGCCGCTTGCGGTGAAGTTGCCGTTGCTGTTGACTCGGATGCAGACCTTGTAGGTCCCTCGTTGCCATCGTTGCTTCATGGGCGCCCCTTTCTAGGCGTAGTACTGCTTGGCGATGCGGACGATCTCGGCGCCTTCCCAAACACACTGAAGTTTGTCGCCCCTCTTGATGTCTGGCATGTTCAACCTCTTTCTGTGTAGCGTCGGTCGTTCCAACGCAAACGGTTGTCTTCCCACACAACAACCGGGTATCGGCCGAACCGGTCACCCAACTGCTCTGTTTGTCGTGCAGCCCACCAAAGGACCTTCGCTGTCTCCCATGAACCGAGAGCCAGCAGGTCGTCTAGTAGGTCTTTCATCGTCGTGCCCGGTTGTAGATCAACTGACCGAACCGAAGGTTGGGGTTGGCTTCCCAGATGGCCCGGATTTCTTCGATCTCAGCGAAGATTTCGTTGACCCGATCCTGGGTGATGGGTTGCGGTGGGATGGGGTGGTTCTGTTGCATGATGAAGTCGTTCACCTTGTCATAGAATACGTCGTCTTCGGTGTAGAACGGGTCGTTCTCCTTGAGGACCGGGTTCCACTTGCCGAGGATCATGACGGTCAGGTCGAACCCTGTTGGGTTGGGGTTGGGTTGGGGGCAGGTCAGGAAAACCACGGTGTCCGTGACTCACCTGACCCGCCCCCCGAAGTGGGGGACGGGCCGGTTGTGGGTCAGGCGTTGCCGTCGTCCACGATGATGGTCATGTTGTAACCGGCCTTCTTCGCCGCGGCCCGGAGGGTCGGGGAGTCGATGCGGCCCTTGACGGCCGTGACCGGCTTGGCGACCAGCTCGAACCCGGCCTCCTTGGCCTGCTGGCGCAGGGCGAGGGAGGCGTAGGGGACGGGCTGGACCGGGGTCTGGTTGCCCGCCTTGACCTCGCCGCCGATCACGGTGTAGATGTCCACCTTGATGGTGCCGCCGTCCGAGGTGTTCGGCGGACGGTTGAAGGACTTGACGAGCGTGGCGACACGCTCGACGTAGCTCTCCGAGTCGGTCAGGGTGCGCCGGATGAACACGGCGGTCTGGTGCGACTTGTTGCTGCTGAGGGTGGCGATGACGTTGCTGGTGGTGCTCATTGGATGTTTCTCTGCTTTCTGCCCTGTTGGGCTGGTTTGGTTGGTGTGAGCCTTTGTTGGTCGTGACGTTTGCTCAGGTCACACGCAGCCCCCGTTGTGGTTGCTGCGTAAAGGGTCAGGGTTGACCCTAGTGGGTGGGAGGGAATCGAACCCTCGTGCGCTACCTGCCCACCCGTTGAGTTAGTTGAATCGTCGTCCGATCCAACCGAGCGTTCTTCGTGCTCCGCCGTTGTCAAGCCATTGCAACAAGGCGACGACTGTCACAGCAAACATGTAGACGGGCCACAGGATGAGTCCGAAGATGGCGGCTACCCCGATCACTTCGTCGTTCAGCGGCGGACCGGGCAACTTCTTGTCCTGGGTGACCATGATGTGCATGGTCACTGCCCACAGGAGCATCCACCACAGCGT
>ERZ869925.20-NODE-20-length-110290-cov-6.293954_pt1 | contig 110290 bp, 168 predicted proteins | sample MGYA00579311_ERZ869925 | MGnify/ENA primary metagenome ERZ869925 (study PRJEB32216, sample SAMN09231817) | wastewater metagenome | place: USA: Maryland | collected 2016-07-30 | study: EMG produced TPA metagenomics assembly of the PRJNA472060 data set (Reclaimed...
AATATTAGCGTCAGAAGTAATAGTACCAGAGTGCCCAACAACAACGGTTGCATTACTCGTAATCGTTCCAGAGAACGACTTCTGAATATTAGAATCAGAAAGAATAGTCGCAGTTAAGGATTTCGAGATGAACGCGTTAGAAACAACCGTACTAGTAATGATGGCTTTAATATGCGCATCACTAAGAATATCATTTAGAACTTGCCCATAGGTAGAGTTACCATAGGTGGCTGTACCGTACAATGCGGATGGTTGGTGTGACATACGACTAATACTCTTAGTCGTTTTTCAAGCCCTTGACACATCCATCCTTAAGGATAGAAAAACGAAATCTACGTTGGATTAACAACAGTTAAAGATTCAGATGCGTTTGCAAACGCAGCCTGTCTTTCATAATCGCTAACAACTTGCTTAACATAAGTAATTAATTTCTTCTTCAAAAACTGACCTTGTGTTCCATCAACAGAGGCATTATAACCAAAAGAGTTACAGAACGCATCTAAAACCCTTTGGTCTTCATTATCTGGAATGGTTAATGTTACTGAACCCATAATTCACCTTTAAATATCACTTTCTAAGTATAACGTGGCCAACTCAAAGTTCTGAGCAGTTGTTGTTCCACCACATCCTGCATAAGCGTGAACACCCAAAAAGGTTGTTGTGGCAGGAAGACCACTACTAACTAATGGATAATTATGTAAGATATAAGACCCTGTGACAATATTTCGGAACGTAATCCACACACTTCCACTATTTGGTGCACTAAACATCAACAAATCAAAGGTGCTTCCCGTTCCTCTAGCAGCGTGACTATTAAGAGGCAGGACCGTTTGCGCTCCTGTTCCGGCATAATACAAATTCCAACTGCCAGTTGTTGATTCGGCATTATCGTAACCAACCCCGATAATATTACGAGCATTGACAAGACTACCAGAAAGCATCTGAACACCACTACCACTTAGCCCAACGAAAGCCCTTGTTCCAGCCGTTGGTCCAGTGGAGTTTAAGAATCTCGCTGAGAAAAAGAAACCACCAAGACCAGCAGCATTTCCAAGCCAAACACTTTGAGTATTATTAACCGCAAATATTCCACCAGCACTTCCAATAACACCAGCACTTGCAAATCGCGTTCGATACATCGCCGTACTTAAGTTTGTTGAGGCTAAAGTGGGATGTGATGCCGTTGCGTTTGGTGCGGTCGTAAATCCCCACCCAACAGACGTTCCGGCTACTGCTGCCGAGGCTGGTTCCCACATTGCTATTCGACTAAAACCAACGTGTGGTTGAAGTGGATAATCTATGCCATTAGGGCCAATAGCACTTAATAGTTGTCGATTTGCCCAGGAACGGTTATATAACGAGATATAACTTCCAGAAGATGCCTGTGGAGTATATTGAGAACCATTAATCGTATTATAATCTCTAAAGGACATTAATCCATTAGAACCAATGCTATTCAGTAAGGTTCCGCCATTCGTGGCTCGAACTTCCCAAAGATTGGCGGTTTGACCAGCAGCCCCATAAGCAATGAATGGTACGGCCCCATTATATTTTCCTTCGGCTCGTTGATTAACTGTTGTCGCCGTATCCGATGAACTATTAAACGCAAGTACGGTGGCCGAATTTGGTGTTACAATTCTAAACTCGTTTCCACTACTAGCGTTTTGTAACTTCCAGGTTTTTGAATCGCCAACATCAATAAGATGAACTTCTGGTCCAGCCGTGGCTTTAGATATTTGAAGATAACTATTGGTTTGGTCCCACGCTAAACTACCAGTACCAGCCGTTGCTGCCCCATCGTTATATTGAATATTCGTCCCACTACCCGCTGGACTAGCCGATGCTGTAACACCACTAATTCCACCGCCATAACCAAAGAAGGACCCAGTAGCCACAATATTCCCACTCGAAAACAAACTACCGGCTACAAGACTACCAACAACAATAGCATTACCATTAGAATCAATGCTTCCTTGTCGTGCTTCAACACTTCCAGCATTAGTCCACACGGCAATGCTACCAGTAACACCGACCGTTCCGGAACCAACTCCACCACCGCCCGATGATGATATACCAGTTAGATTTCCCCCATAACCACTATAACTTCCGGCAACGAAATTACCACTGAAACTACCGTAGGCTGCAACTACGCTTCCAGAAATAGAAATTGTATTAGGCAAGGACCCAGTAATAAGTTGCCCTTGGGGAATATAAGCCGTTAAAGTTGGAATACTTCCAACCGGTAAAACCCCGTGAGGTAAAGCATTCGTTAAACTACCTACGGGTAATACTCCCTGGGGAAGAACGAGAGTTAAACTTCCAAGAGGAATAACACCTTGAGGAAGACCGTTAAGACTGGCTAGTGTTTGGTCACCAGTATTCGTTCCTGAAAGATTCAAAGAAATTAAGTTACCAGTAAAACTGCCATATCCGGAAGCAACACTTCCAGATGTTGTAAAATTACTGGCTGTCAAACTACCAGTAAAAGAACCATTAACAACCCCACCACTTCCAAGAATATCAGTCGTGAATGTCTTACCAGTCATTGAAGACGGTAATCGAGAATCAGATAAAGTTCCGGAATTAATACTTCCAGCATTAAGATTTGCAACACCCCAAGAACCAACGGTAATATTGCCCAAAGATGTAATGCTTGTTTGTGGAATACTACCGATGGGCAATATTCCTTGTGGAAGAACCGCAGCCAAACTACCAACAGGAACTTGTCCTTGTGGTAGAGCATTTGTTAAACTGCCTGCGGGTAAAACACCTTGTGGTAGAACCAGAGTTAGGCTTCCTAATGGAATGACTCCTTGTGGGAGACCGTTTAATCCTGCTAATGTTTGGTCTCCTGTGTTTGTACCTGATAAATTGAGAGCGACAATGTTTCCGCTATAACTACCATAACCACCCAGATAACTGCCAATGGTAATAAATCGATTTGCTACAAAACTGCCGGTGAAACTTCCGTTTACTGCAATTGTTCCGCTGCCAAGAATATCCGAACTGAATGTTTTACCTGCCATTGAAGTAGGCAAACGAGAGTCCGAGAGCGTACCTGCTGAGATGCTACCAGCATCTAAGTTGGCAACTCCCCAGGAACCGACGGTAATATTACCTAATGAAGTAATGCTTGTTTGAGGAATGCTGCCAATCGGAAGAAGACCTTGTGGTAAAGCATTAGAAAGACTACCTACTGGCAAGACTCCCTGGGGTAATACCAAAGTAAGACTACCTAAAGGAATAACTCCTTGAGGAAGCCCATTAAGACCTGCGAGAGTCTGGTCACCAGTATTAGTGCCTGAAAGATTTAATGAAACAAGATTTCCTGAATAACTACCATAGGTAGCCGTTACACTACCGGAGGAAATAATTCTAGAAGTAGTAACACTACCAAGGAAAGAGCCATTCTGCGTAATATCAATGACACTAGAACCATTGATAGAAAGAGCCGAAGTATTAACTCGATATGCACCATCTTCGATGTAATCCTTTACATCATTATGGTCACTCGCAGGAATAACATCGCCGGTGTTTCTATCAACGAGAGGAGCAGTCATTCATATCACTTGTTGTTTTCGTTATACATATGCTCAAGGAATACCGTAACGTTCCCACCACCGTAGGAGATACCGTTGTCCTTAAGTGCCCAGTTTAGGAAATCTTCTGGGGTATATTTGGTTTCGGCTAGTATTTTAAGAGCCTGAACACCAAGAGTTACCTTGACTTCCTTTTTAAATATAATGGGTTCAATCATATATAACACTTATCTTACTTGTGGTATCATCGATACCAAACATAATTTTTTGATTAGAGCCTTCCACTGTTGATTGAAGGCCAAGAACGTGAGTAACCCGAGGGGTGTTATCACCGGTCGTATAAATATTACGACGGAAATAAATCAGTCTCGGAGAAGAGCCGGGGAACTCAACAGTAGTTCGAGACCCCTCTGTATTATTTAAATGAATGAGGCCCTTTGGGATTTCGGCATAGAACGAAAAAGCCGGAGAGCCATTTCTTAAGATAAAGAAATCGCGAAGATGAGAAAGGTCTAGGTTACCGAAAAGATTTTCAGAACCATCACCACTAAAACTAAATTGAGGTACAACGGAACCATCAAGATAAACTGCGTACCAAGAATAATTCAACATAGTATTGTCACATCCTTATTGTATTAAGGAACGAGATGAGTTATTTACTGTTCATCCCATTGCATCGTAAACGTTTTTTGATTAACTGGACCTGGACCTGCGGATGCCGTGGTCTTGTATTGTAAGACAATCCAATCACCACGACCAGCGGCAATCAAAGAACCAGATAAAGCACTACCTAAGAAATAGTTATTAGCGAAAGTAGTAGGAATACTACCAAGCGCACTACCAGAGGCCGTGGCTACTGGTGTTGTGTATTTTGTTACACTACCAGTCCAAAGAAGAGTTTCTCCCGTGCCTTGAGAACCGGCACTAGACCAGAAACCAGCATTACTGATTTTGGTAAACGTACCACTCCAACTACCAACAATCCACTTCTCATAAGAGTTGTTTCCTGCTGTAATAGGATTACTGGCTGGTGTTATATTAGAAGCATCGGTATTACCAAAGTTTACGTTCGGAGTAGAACCAAGTGTACCTGGAGCGGCTCCGTTGCTCTCGGCAAAGTAAAACGTTGATACCATAATAACCTCAATTATATATAATCATTTATCTATATAAAACTTATCTAATCTTCTCTGGCTTCTCTTCATTAGGGTGCAAACTGGCATAGATAAAGTAAAGTAGCGCCGCAGTAACCAAGAGGCGAGGAACAAGCATCACAAAAGGATTATTCAGCGTAGAAGGCATTACGCCATAACTAATAGTCTGAATAGTAACAGCCAGATTGAAAGCCGAACCAACACAAATAGAAATAAGAAGAAGCAAGACACTAAGAATCATCGGAGACCGCTTCATCTCAAAATATGCTTTACGATACAATAATGTAGCAACGAGAGCCACACCAACTTGAGTGAGTTGAACTCCTGCTAAAAGCAGATAAGGCCAGGGCGTGGTGATTTCCATACTAAATCTCTATAAACGGTTTATGGAAGTGGAACTCTTGCTAATGTAGGAATAATTTCTTTATATCCCAAAACCAGCAAGACAACACAGAATAAGGCAACTAGCGCCCACCAGTATTTTGTTCGCATCAGTTTAATTTCATCTAAAATTGTTTTCTCGTTATTCGCTGTATTAGCAGCGTGTAATATATTGTTATCGTTAAGTACTTTAAGATTATCTTGAATCCCAGTAAGACTCTTGGCGATTTGTTCATTCGCCTCTGAAATCTTTCCAATGGCCTGTGCCATTTGTAAATCCGCTAAACTACTTCGTGCCAAAACAATCACTTCTTAATGGCCCAAAAATCATTACCATACTCATCCACATACTCATATGGAATCATACCATAACCCTTTCGACCATATTCAACGCCCCAACTATTCTTAAAAATAAGGAACCCCTGAGACGTTGGAACCTTACTAGCATTAATGATAATGGTTTCAAAACCAATCTCATCATCTAAAGCCTTCTGATACATCGGGCCTTCTAAATCAACATAACCAATCCAATGCATAGCGTGACCACCGACTTTCTCGCTATTAGAAATAATCGGCATATTTATCACACCACTTTGCGGACTGTAAAAATCATCAAAAATAGTGATACCACCAATGACACCATAACCATTAGCAATGGCTACTTTTACATCATCGACAAAACTCTTGTCCATATTCGCATCGGTGATTTTATAATAAGAACCCTCTTTAGGTCCGAAGAACTTACCAAAACCAAAAGCCCACATATCGGGTTTAGAAAACACACCCTTTTTAAAAGGATGAAGTGATTCAGGAGCGATACCGTATTTCTTGAATTGTTTTAGAACATCAAAAATATAAGCGCCCTGGTCCTGTTTCGTCCAACCCTGGACATCACGGGCATTCCAATAAGAAAAGAGAGGACTAAACACTCTTTGGGCTTTACCACCAGCCATCCAAAGCATATCCTCTACGCTAGCGTGGGATTGACCAGTACAAGAACTTGTTTGTAACTGGTCGAGAATAGGACCGCAAAAGATACGACCATCATAAGAACTAGGAATACTAGGAGCCAAGAACGGCTTTCGACTAGCGAACAAATAGTCTCGCTTGTCGATTTTATCTTTTGGTAAGACTAAGAAGCCCGTTCCTTTCTTTATCATAAAGAAACGACCTCTTATTGTAACCTTAAGACAACAACAACGGAACCAGCAGTTCCAGCATACTCAACTTGCGTCTCGATGGGGAAGATAACCGACCCACAACGTGCGTTCAGGAAACTACCCACAACGCTAGACTGGATTTGGTACGATTCGTAAAATGCCATTTTGTGTAACTCCGTGAAATAAAAAGGAATAAAAAAAGAAATTGAGGATTACTCCTCAAAGGCTAGGCATCTTATACGTCAGAGCAGCGGATGAGTACCATACTTTCCTTTACGAGGATTGTGTGGTCGTAACTCATATCGATAACCTTGTACGTACCGTGGCGGATGCGGTCGTCCTGTGTATACACAGTAATACCCTTCTTCTCACCACGACCGATAGACCAACCTTTCTTACCGACAATGGCAGGGTGTCCTGTTTGTACGTAAGAAGTCGTTGCGGAACCGGTTACGGAGCCAAGGAGTTCAGTCCAGTAAATGTCCATACCCGCGAAGCGGATGAGGTCACCATTCTGGTCGAACTGTGCCTTACGCATCATTGCACCAGGAGTCGTTGCACCAGGAGCGAAGGACGCGTGTTTCGTTAATTGCTCATACTGATTCGTATGGCAGAGAACGTAGTTGGGGTCTACTGGGTCGCTACCAAGGCGGAGTTTAGAACGCGCCGTTAATAGGTCAGCAGGTGCTAGGAGGCTACCGGTCGTTACCGAACCGTTAGAGGTCATACCACTTGCGCTGTAAATATTAACGTGCTGTGCTTCCGTCGCTAAGAGCGACAGAGCATCCGATTCCTTCTGGCGCTTTGCGTCAGTACCAATGAGTTGGCTGTAAAGGCTAAAGTCTACCTTATTCAGGAGGCTAACCTCATCAGGGAGGAAGATGCTTGCGGTCTTAACCGTTGGGCGGACTTCCTTGTACTCTACGCTGCGAAGACCAGTCGTGTTGAACTCTGAACCGAGACCGTTAGTGCCGGAGCGACCATCAATTGTGGTCCACGAGAGTTTTGTGTTGCGGACAATGGGGAATGAGAGTTTATCCGTTGGGTCAGCGACTTGCTTAACAACGATAATACCCGCTTCCTCAAGCACAGTCGTAGGCTCGAAAGCCACGATTGCGTCCGCAAAGATTACGTCTAGAGACGAACCAACACTATCTAGTTGGTTCGACAGACCCGATGGCGTACCTGCCACGTTTGCGAACTTAGTAATTTCTTTCATCTTTGAACACCTTTTAGTTGCTCTATTTTGTTCCAGAGCATATCTACTCGCTCACCTGCACTCATCGTCTCAATAGGACGCACTTGGGATGGCGCTGACGCGTTATCCAAGAACGTACTGGTTTGAGTAAGGGGCACAGGTTCGCTTACTTTCTTTATCACCGCGACATCTAACAAACGTTCAACATCCACTAATTCGTCTTCACTAGTCATTTTAGACAACATCTTTTGGACGCTTGTTGCTTGTTCGGTTGAAATATTAAATTTGGAAATCCACTTACGCAGCACTTGGTCACGTCGCTCGTTAAACTTGCTCAGTTGAACCGTCTGGATGGATTCTTGTAATTGTGTGATAATACGGTCTTTTTCTCCTACGAGAAGTTCCATATTGGTTTGTAGTTCCTTGAAGATTGAGACTTCTTTTTCTTTCTTCTCTAGTTCAGCAATAAGACGGTCATTAATCTCAATTGACTGAATGAGTTGGGCTTTGAATTTTTCCACGGTATTTTCAGATTTTTCTTCCACTACCTGATTAAAGGTTTCCAAGACCGGGGCTTGGGTGGCATCATTAATTTCGTTTTCAGACATAAGGACTACACCAATCGGACGTATTTATTAATTTCAGAAAATTTTTGAGTCTCTTGCGGAACAAGTAAATCTACATTATACTCTTCGGTATCCTCGGGCATATCATCAGCCGGACCAGCCAGTTCCAGTAACTTCTCAATTTGCTTAGGAGATAGTGGCGGCAAGTGGCAATCCATATGCTGTGTTAGCGGGTCTTCCGAAAATAAAGCAACTTTCTGTTGTTCAAGGTTCATTGCATCAGAAAACTTCGTACCGTGAGAATCAAGCCACGATTTGGCTTTTTCAGGGGTGAATTTTTTCTTATCAAAAATAACTGATTGAACTGTGGTACTCGTCTCACCTTGTTTCTTTCCGACAATGGCTTTAATACCTGAGGTTAAACGAATGGTCTTAAAACTCTTAGAGTCGAATTCGGTAGGTTCGTGCTGACGTGCCCGTATGTACTGGTCCGTTATGTCGAAGCCTCCGATAACCATTTTAACCTCTAATAAAATATATAAATAAGTATATAAAATTTATCCTTAAACTGGCTTAAATTCCGCCTTTTTGTCCTTTGGGTCAAAGACCAATGAGGATTCTTTGGGGTCAATATTCATAAAGTAATACTGTCCTCCCTTATTTACGATGTCACGGGCAAAGCCAACACTAATGTATTTAATGAGACCGTTGTCGATTTTATAAGCCACTTGCTTATCATAAATCTCTGCGACAAAATCCACACCAGGGTCTTTTTCGTTCCAGGATGTTTTGATAATCTTGCCAAGGATTTCATTAACAGAGACATCTTCTCCTTTGATAATCTTGGCGTAAACGTCGTGCGAGGAATAGATTTCAATACCGACCCAAGCAGGGACGGATTCTTGTAATGTTTCAGGGGCGAACCCAATAAGACCATAACGTAAATCCTTATACATACCAACACTAACAAGTCGGCCGGAAATTACGAATGGTAATTTAATATCGTCATAATTACTGAACTGAGAAAGACCTTGCATATTACCATATACGCAAGAATAGGGTGAGATTTCTAGTCCCGATTGGACCTTTAAGAAATCGTTAATATTTCGGTAATACGATACGATTGGACCCATAACGTTTATATAGATTATTGGATATTTAAATATTATCTAATTTGTCGAAGAAACTATGACTAAGCCCACGATTCAGCATCTCAACAACAATCCGTTGATGCACAGAACCAATAAAATCACGCTTGTTTTTCTGTAAAGAAAACAAGTTATGACAAACAGTATGCGCTAACAAAAGGTCATTATTGCTATAAACACTATAATCAAACTGGGGGTGGATTTCCACTTGGTTTCTTTTTAGTATTTCCTGCTCCGAAATCCCCACTTTTTGGTACGCCCTTTTGAGCGACTGGTTCATTTCCTTGAGCGTCTGCAAGTCCATTTCCATCTTGAGTCACAACTTCAACCGGCTTGGGAGGCTTATATGACGGTACTTTCTCCAACATATCCATATCCAAATCCGGCACATTCTTCACTAACAAATCAAAGATAACCTTAGCCGCTCCTTCCTCGCCAGCACTCTGGAGTTTCAAGAACGTATCAGTAAGAGTCGCTAAGTACTTAGAAGTAGATTCTAAGATAGCCGACTTTTCTTCTTTGCCTTCAATGAAGTCATTAAACTTAAATCGAGGAATCTTATCGAAGTCCTCACCATAAAGAATTTCACAAGCGGGATTAAAAACCTGTTTCTCGATTGTACGAGCAATCTTGATTTCATCCGCGTGAATATCATAAATCATATCCTTCATCAATTCCTGCATCGTGGCCTTATTGGTGTCAGTACCATCAAGTGTTAGAATTGGCTTAGGAATACCCAATCGCATTGCAATAAGATTAAGGTACTTATCGTGAATGTCAACGAACTGCGTGTTTCCTGGCATCAGGTTAGTAACATCAGTTCCCTTGGGTAAGATAATAGAATCGCTAGCATTAATATCCTCAAGGTTCTTAGCGAGTTTCTTGAGGTCTTTCTCGTTCATAATATCCGTAGTGACTTTCTTCTGAGTAAATCCACTACGATAAATTGCTTCCGCACCAGCCTCTTCAATATTCATCAAATACTTAAGAAGTAAATGAACATACTGAATAAGACTGATACCGTCAGCCTCGTCTCCCCAAGTATCGAAAACAAGATGGGCCACTTGGTCCTTATCGAGTTCTTGACCCGTAGGTTCAACGATATTATCCCCGTACTTGAAAACAACTTGAGTGTAAGCCGTCGGTTGTTTTGTAACGGGGTCAATCTTCATAGGCCCATATTCATAGGACCAATCACTATTACGACCATCATTAGGAATCTCTTTCCTCTGAGGAGAACTGGGTTTTTTGTCACGAGCGATACGGAAGAAGATGGGATGCTCTTTGTTGAGTTTCACAATCTTCTTCGTTTCAGAATCAGGAAGCAACGTTAGATAACCATTACCAAACGCGTAACCATCCTGAATCCAACCGTTGATAAGAATCTCATCGCCGCTATTAGAAAGAAGTTCGGCCATTTCCTTAACGGCATCTTTGGCTTCGGGGGATTCATCATAGGGTTCTAAACGATAACCACGACTGGTCATACGATTAGCCTTGATTTCAATACCACGAGGAACAACAGGGTGCATCCAGAGGTACTGTTCGATTTGCTTTGGAGTCAATCGCTTGATTCCAATCTCCTCGACACCGCCCTTAAGAACGATACTGGGTTGTACTAGTGCCGTGGCATTTTCCGTAGCGTCTTTGAAAACCTCAATATTTTGAGGGGTTTCGATTGGTTTCTCAACCAAAACAGTTAAATTTTGAGGATTTTCAGCCATTTATAATCACAAGTCTGTATAAATATAGTCTTAATAGTATTTAAAAGTTATCTTTTATCTTCGTCCCAACATTGCAAACGGCAAGCCACCCATATCCTGAGCCGCCTGATTAGCCATTGCTAGAGACATTACAATATCGTCGTGACCAGAAAGAGCCTCCATACGCTCCTTACCAATACGACTTTTCTTCACACCGAAGTTCATCATCTCTTTCTTAAGACGAACAATTTCATTAGTTGATTCAGGGAACCAAAGATTCTTGTTCATCATCTCGTTTACAAGATAACGAATCATTCCCTCTTTCTTATCTTTCGTTGTTACGAACTCTTCGACATTAACATTACGTTTAGCAAGTTCTTGAATGAGGGCTACACCAACGTTATTTTTTTCAACAATACAAATGGCATTATTGAATCGACTAGATAGTTCCGCCACCGTATCTACCTGTTCTGAGATAGGCATTCCTTTTTCGTGGATAATATGTCGAATGACTTTCTTGCGTCCTACCTCTCGGTCCATTACCTCAAGAACAACGAACGCACTAAAGTCGGCACTTACTTCACCAGATGTAGCAACATCAACTCCAATTACGAAACGAGAATTAGAATCGGTTGGAGAATATAAGTATTTCTCGTTCACATCACTAACACTAGAAATTAAATGCTCACTGAAAATGGTCATAGACTCATCTACACAATTAAGCATATACTCTCGTTGGAACTTAATCTCTCCGACCTTCTCACGAATCTGTCGGATTTCCTCATCAGTATAAACATCAGGGAAAAGACTATGGCCCTCTTCGTCAGCAATAGGGAACATCTTACTAAAGAATCCCTTATGGCTCATTCCGCCTTCTGCGATTGGGTCTCCCTCAAAATCAGGTTTGTTGCCCATAAGCAAGTGATAAATATCCTTGCGATGTAATGGTGTGCCGGTTACAATAAGACGACCTTTCTCTCGCTGAACAGTAGGATACAACTGACCGAAGATATAGTTCTCCATCTCAGCGTCATTTAACTGTGCGTCTTCTGTTAGAATATCATCAACGATAGCGAAGTGAACGTGAAGTCCTTTCGGAGATGTTCCCGCAGAAAGCGTGATAAGCATACCACTATTATATTCAATCTGTCGTTCAGTCCACTTAAGTTCTTTACCCTTCCAAACATCTTTCTTAGAGTACAAGACTTCGTTCGTGTCAATCAATTCTTTCGTGATACGAAGATTCTCAACACACTGAGTTGGAATGTTAGAAACGTGAAGGAACTTAGTTCCTCGGAACTTGAACATTTTAAAAAGAGGATATAAAGCATAGTTATGGAAAGACTTTCCTAACGAACGACTTGCCATAATAGAAGTATCTTTGTTTCGTTCTAAGGCCAAGAACATTCTTTTGACGAAATCATTCCAAACTGGTTTTCGATGGAATGACCCAATAATAAAATGACAAAAATGATAATAAGCATTCAGGGTACTAACCTCGACACCCTTGTAATTCTCGGTTTCATAAACCTTGGCTAACAAGAGGTCTAAGAGTTCAAATTTACCATCACTGATATAGTGAGCAAACTCTTCATCGGTAATCATCTTTTTTTCTAAAAGTGCCCGAGCATAGTCATTAACCACATCTTGTAGAGTGCGGTCAAAGTTTACCCCGTCGGTTGAGTTGAACTTACCCACTATTCATCGCCTTCTTTCAATTCAATGAAATTAGCATTGTGCATACGGTCACGCAGGGACGCTTTATTTTCACTAAGCGTGTTAATAACATTAATGACTTTACCGCCTTCGGCTTGCGTACCAATCATCCCTTCGAGTTTCATATATGTTTCCATAGTGGTATTCAGCGCACGAATAGCCGCGACGGTATTGGTATTATCTCCTTCACTTCGGAAATCTTGAATGAGTTTCTGAGTATAAAGTGCTAATCCAGCAATCATCTCCGAACATTGAGCCTTGGCTTCTAAATGACGACGAGCCGTAAGAGTAACCTCTTTACCCATCGCTTTGACAATCTCCTGGTTACGAGCCATAAACTTATCAATATCAGCATAAGAAAATGGGGTATCGGGATACTTGGCTTTTAAAACCCCAATAATTTCTCCCCTAGTTTTTCCCTTAAGTAACTCTCGCATCACATAATCTTCTTCGTGAACCTTCTCAATGTGAGTTAAGCCGATGAATTGATTATATAATTCGTTCACGTTAATACGTGCTGGAAGATTATCCATTACTTCCTGAATTGCTAATTCCGCCTCGTTTTTTGTCTCAATCATTAATCACTAATACCCCGCCATTCGTTGATTACCGTTTCCCATCGTTCAAATGTACTGGTATCAAACCATTGCGTTTCGTTCTTAGGTTTATACCCACCGAGTACCCCTTCTTTTGCTAGGACAGGAAACAAATCCCGTTCAAGACTCAAGGGGTCGTTAATATCAATCTTGAGTTTCTTAACATACTCAAAAACTTTTGGACTAAAGATGTAATATCCACCGTTAATCCAACCCGACTTCTTAATTCGAGATTTCTTTTTTTCTTCAAAACTCTGAATCTGAGTGCCTTGAATATGCACACTACCATACTCACGAACGTCCTTGACTTTCGTACAAGCAATCGTCGCAACATATTTATGGTCATAATGAAATTTCTTCATATCATCCAAGTCAAGGTCAAAGAGATTATCTGCGTTACAAACATAAAAATCAGAAGTGAATGTTCTTTGGTCGTCATAGGCTAATCGATTGAGCCAGCCACCAGTTCCTAAATCAATCACTTGTCGAGTTTCCGTATGACGGTCTACCCAAAAAGGTAATTGATACTTGGCACGAATCTGATGGTCTAAATGACCAAGGCTTAACCAAATCTCATATGTCTTGTATTTCCAAAACAAGTCGATAGCGTTATCTAAAAGTGGTCTTGTGTGTACTGTAATAAGTGCCTTTGCGGTTTCGCGCGTAAGCGGGCGTAATCTGTGACCTTTGCCACCGGCTAAAATAACTGCTTTCATAATATAACCTCAGGAGCCCGTATTGAAAAAGTTACGACCCGTGGTGGACCGAGTGGCTGACTGAGCATAACTTGAAACCCCGGCTGTCATACTACTCCAGGTCATTACTGTGTTGTTCGGGTCATACGTCATAGTATGACTTCCTGCAATTCCTAAAGAACTAGCAGCAGTAAGACTGGCATCGCGTCCGTTCATCTTGTCGGCCACATAAGTAAATTTCCAATCCTTATCTTCTTTCTCTTTGATAAGAGCCTTGATACTAGTTGTGTTGTATTCTTTGCTAGCGTTTTCTTCACCATCAGTCAGAATGACAAAAACAACCTTATCGTTTTTCTTGACTTCTTTTTCTAGAGAACGAATGGTTTTGCCCACTGCGTCATATAAAGGAGTCATACCATCGGGATGATAATCGGTCTCGGTGAATTCTTTAACTTTTTTCATTTCGGTTTTATCATATGAAAGTTGGACTCTGGTTCCACCGAATTTGGTTAGAGAGAAAACAACATCACCCTTCTCTTTTTTCATTGACTGGATAAACTCATTAACCCCTCGAACAGTTTCTCCTTTTCGACTTATCATCGAACCAGTTTCATCGAGAATAAAACTAACTACGGTTTTGCTTTTCTTTTTCGGAATAATTTTCGCTTTCATCTTTTCACCAATTATGAATATGTCCTTTAATCTTATCTTTCCAATAATCCCGTCCAGTCATTAATTCCACATCAGGAAATGTAACCGAGGCAGGAAGAATATTTAAAAGTTCGTGCGCATCCAAGGCAATATCTTGAACAAAATAACAACCATTACTGACCTTTATAAAGGTTTGCTTTTCAAACAAACCAGGATAATAATACTTCTCAGTCTTATTTTCTTTATTAATAGTCACGATACGACCAAACAATAAGTGATTAATCTTAGTAATATCACTACGTTGGGAACTATTATAGGTAATAAGATACCCGTCCAACTTACAATTGGCTTTCTGAGACGACTGGCTCTTCATACTTTTCTAACTCCTCTAGGCTCTTTATGACAAAGGTTCCTTTATAAAGTCTTCCAGTATCGGGGTCTTTAACATCCCCTTCTATCAGTTCCAGTTCTGTGCCGAGGTCTTCGGCATCGATTTCACAATAAATATCAACAATAAAGCGTTTTGGCTGCATTATAGCACCTTTTGTAATATTAATAGGCAAACAAGTATTTAAATATTATCTTATTACTCCTTTTAAGTAATAACAGAAAGTTTAAATAGGATAACGATTATATAGTATTTTGAGGTATATAGTATATGATTATGAACTGCCCCGAATGCAAGTCTCCAAAAATTGTTGAAACCCAAGATGAGACGCTATGCCAAGAATGCGGTCTAGTCATTAGCGACATCTTCCAATGATTTACAACTTTACTGGCGAGACAAAAGGAAAAACCAGCAGCGCACTAGGCACAGCCTTTCGCGCTCTAGGTTACAACAAGAAAGTTCGTGCTGTGTTCTTTATGAAACATTGGAACACCAGCGAAACCGAATTCATCAAGAAACTTGGGGACGAAAAACTCAAGGGACTCTTCGACATCGAATGCTACAAAGCAGGAGATAAGGATTTCATTTATATTGATAAAGAGTTCAACAACGCAACTCTTAAAGAAGTAAAAGACACTCTCAAGTTTGGAAATGTTGAGAGGAAAGACGAAGCAGACGTAGAGAAAGCCAACCGAGGATTAAAGAAAGCACTATCTTACCTAGAGGAAGAACCATTCCTACTAATCCTTGATGAACTCAATTGTGCTATCGATTTTAAACTACTAGACCCAGGGGAAGTATGCGTTCTCTTAGATAAAGCAAGAGAGCAAGGAACCCACGTGATAATCACGGGTCGTGGTTTACATAAAGAGATTCAGGCCCGTTCTGATTTAGTTACTGAAATGGTAAAAGTAAAACACCCTTTTGACGAGGGTATCTATTCTGTTAAAGGATTAGATTACTAATCCTGGAGTAACTATGGACAAAGAGGAAGTAGGCAGTTTCATCTTATTTTCAGAAGGGTGTCCTTCTGGCTCAGTTTTCACTTTACAATACAAACCAGAACACGCACAAATAACAACGTTTCAATTCTTAAACGATAAAGAGAACGCGGTTATTTTTGCTATGCGAAAAACCAAGATTGATAAAAAACTTTTCAGGTGAACTATGGACGGATTAGAAACAGATATGATTATGCTCATCACAACGCCAACGTGCGCGGGTTGTAAAACTGCGAAACCCATTTACGAAGACTTCTTCTTAGCCAAACAACAAGAGTATTCCATTGTAGATGGTAGTGTCGAAAAAGACCTAATGTTAATTCTAAACGTCCGTTCCGTTCCCACTCTATTATTCATTAAAGACCGAAAAGTAACTGGTCGTATCGTTGGTGTCCCTGACACCGATAAACTAAAGACACTATATAAGGAATATTTGGGTGAGAATGATGAGTAAAGAATTTAGTCCACAGGCTTTGGCTGTTATTGAAAAACGATACCTGGCTCGTAATGACGAGCACGATATTATCGAAGACCACTTACAGATGTTCCGTCGAGTAGCCGACACTCTTGGGGAAGATAAAAAAGACGAGTTATATAATGCTATGGTTTCTAAAAAGTTTACGCCCGCAGGTCGAACTCTCGCCAATGCCGGGGGACCAACCAGCCTAGTTAGCAACTGTATTGTCCTCCATATGACTGATAGTATGGATGGAATTTTTCAAACCCTTAAAGACGCGGGTCTTTTACAACAGCAAGGTAGCGGTCTTGGTTTTGCTTGGCACTTACTTCGTCCTGCTGGAACGAAAGCAAAAAAGAATCGCGGTATTGCCAGCGGCCCAGTTAGTTTTATGAAAGTTTATAACCAAGCCTTCGGCGTTATTAAACAACAGAATCGCCACGGGGCTAATATGGGTGTTATGTGCGTTGAACACCCGGACATTCTAGAATTCATTCATTGTAAAGAAAAAGAAGGAGAAATCCAAAATTTCAATATTAGCGTTGGTATCACCGACCGCTTTATGAAGGCAGTAGTCGATAACGACCCTAATCCTTGGATGGCCGAATATCCTTGCAATCGAGAGGATGATTATACCGGTGAAGTAACCCGAATGCTACCCCGTCGAATTAAACGAGATAATCGAGAAGTTCCGGTCGAAATTACCGATGTTAGTATGACTGCCAGACAATTATTTGACGAAATCGTTAAGTGTGCTTGGAATAACGGCGAACCCGGAATTGTGTTCTTAGATAATGCTAATCGAACTAATCCACTCCCGGCTCTCGGAAAATTACATACTACCAATCCGTGCGGAGAACAGTTCCTCCACGATGGTGATGTTTGTAACTTAGGTAGTATCAATCTTGGTGAATTTGTTAAAGGCGATTCCGTTAATTGGGAAGAACTAGAACAAGTGGTTCGTTTAGCAATTATGGCTTTGGATAATGTCATTGACCACACCGACCATTGTGTAGACCGGGTAAACACTTCGCTCCGAGGTAATCGCCGTATTGGTTTAGGAGTTATGGGATGGGCAGATATGCTTATCCGATTAGGTATTCCTTATGGCAGCCGACCGAGTTTCCAACTAGCCGACCAAGTAGCCTACTTTATTAACAATGTAGCGATGGATGAGAGTCTATCTCGTGGCCAAAGATTAGGAGCCTTCCCCAATATCGACAAGAGTGTTTGGGCAGGAACCACAATGCGGAATGCAGCAAGAACTAGCGTTGCACCAACAGGAACTATCAGTATGATGTTCGATTGCAGTAGTGGTATCGAACCCCACTTTGCGTTGGCTTACAAAAAGACGGTAATGAACGGAACCGTTTTTAACTATATCAACGAAGACTTAAAGAAGACTCTCGGAACCCAACTGACTCCCGAACTTGAAGAGAAAATTGTCCGAAAAGGAACTATTCAAGGAATGGAAGAGATTCCCGAATCTATCCGGAAGGCTTTCGTTTGTGCAATGGATTTATCAGCCGAAGCCCACATTCGTATGCAAGCCGCTTGGCAGAAACACGTAGATAATAGTATCAGCAAGACCATTAACTTCCCATACGAAGCAACTATTCAAGATGTCCAGGATGGATATTTGCTGGCTTGGCAACTAGGCTGTAAGGGCTGTACGGTTTATCGCGATGGTAGTAGACAAGTTCAAGTTCTTACCATTGATTCTCCAAAGGATACAAACTGTAAAGATGGAACCTGTGAGTTGTGATTAGATAACCTTTAAATACTTTTTTTCATATTTATTATTATGGGAAACGCCAGTCAAGTCTTTACATCGTTAGGGAGAATCTTTGGTTTTCAAGACCAACGACCAAATCCTTGCCGAAAACAAAACAATGCCAACCCCAACGTGGTTTGCTTCTGTACTCGGTGTAGAACTACTAACCAGTAACAACGAAAGATTTAAATACTCAAAGTCCTATATAAGAGTAATATGTTATCGGATAACGAAAAAACGGCTCTAGCCAAGAAAAACTATCAAGACTTCCTAGACCGTATGAGTAAAAAACTACTTGATACAAACCTCCCCCTGAATGCCCGTCGCCTAGCCTTTGTCTTTCCCGTTAATGGAAAAATGTTCGAGGACCACCGCTGGACTGACGAAAACGTAACACCAACGGCCTTTTACCGATGGATTCATTCTTACAATCAACCAATCGAAAAGATTATCTTAGATGATAAAGTTTTCAACGACTTGGTTGGTATGGTAGCCGGGGCAACACAAAAAGACGTATTACAATTTGATGATACAATGGTATATCCTCAAAGTCGAAAGGTGACTTCATAATGATGAATGATGCGGACGAGAATTTCGGCCCAACAACTCTTAATGTTAGATATTGTCGTGATTGCCAGCGCAATCGAGTAACCAGAGGCCAAGAACTCTGCATTGATTGTCGCAGACAAGAACTAGACCTTAATCTTATGACTCGCGATGATTCACAACGCCGTGCTGAGTACCAGACTCCTGATGGTCATACAATGCCTCAAGTGACAGTCCCGTTAATGGGTGGTCGGGTCCTTCCTATCCAACCGGTTCAAGAAGCCATTCCGTATCAACCCTATCAAGCACCACAGGCCGTAATGCCAACAGCACAACCTTCTAATCTTAAACTAGATGAATTACGTCGTAAAATTGACGACCTCAAGAAACAGGTATCATAATGATAACATACAATTGTACTTATGTTCCATCAACAACCTCCTCTGGGTTTACGGTAGGAGATGATTTTTGTGACTGTGACAAACGCTGTCAAAAGTGTGGTAAGAAAAAGGGCTTCGGTCCTCCCTGGGTTGTCTGGTGCTAAGGTCTTATTCTACCGGTCCTATCCGACCGAAGTGGTTTGAGATAGTAATAACGCCATTTCTTATTCTAATGTATATCGGTATCGCAGCCTTTGGGTTGCTTTGCTTATATGCGATATTCAGTATTATCGGCTCTATTTTAGGAGTGTGAGAGTATGCGACACAAATGCGATTGGAAACAAATGACTAAAGGTATTAACCCGAAAAACGGACGCCTTGAAGCCCTTTATCAATGTTCTATTTGTAGTGATAAAGTAACTGTTAGTGCCAATTAGTTTATAAAGTAAACTCTTAATAAAGATAATCTTTTTATAAGATTATTCCCTTTTATTATTTATGAAGAAACTATTTGTTTTACTTCTTCTAGGACTGCTCTGTGTCTCTAGCGTTTTTGCTACACAGGTAGGCGTGAATTATTATCACGAAACAATGATAACCAAAGAAGGTTATAAATACATTCCACGAACCACCAGTCAGGTAAGTTCGGATTTGGATAGTATTAAAACGATTACTAGTTATGTTAAATTATATATGAATCCTTTAGTGGGAGTCAATCAGGCCTGGTTAAATCAAGTGAACTCTATGGCTAAAGGAAAGGGTATGTATACGGTTGTAGTAATGAATACCGAAGACCGAACCCTTAATTCTAATAACTGGGCGAGTTATACAAGCGCCGTTCTTAACAACTGCCAATATTTTAATGGCAAAGCCAATGAGTTAGTTGTAGGGAACGAGATAAGCCTTCATAGCACTTTCTCGAAAACCGAAATTAGAACTAAGGTCGAATCTCTTATTGTTAATTGTAAAAAGACTTTTAATGGCCCGGTTAGTTATGAGGCGTTCTTTTATGAAAAAGATGCTTGGGTTGGATACACCGGAAGACTCTATTTTAATACTTATGAAAACTTAAATAGTTTTACCACGAATGTTAAAGAACTTCACACTAAATTCCCAACCGCCAGTATTGGAGAATGGGGAGAAGACCTTCTTGATGGAAGCATTAAGAAAGACGAAACTTGGCAGAAACAAGAAACCCTCAAACGATTGAACGTAATCAAAAGCCAAAACATTCCCGTTGCTTATATCTTTACTTATAAAGAACCAAGCACTACCGGATTTGGTTTAGTTCGTATGGACGGAACTAAAAGACCAGTTTGGGATGTACTTAAAACAAACGCAACCATTACTCCACCACCCGCGACCACTATTACCCTTCCGACTAGCGGGTGTACTGATTATACCAAAAGCGGAACTATGGTAATGATTTGTAACAAAGGAAGCAACAAATACGAGATGTATTTAAGAACTTATTCGGGTACTGACTTCTGTTATAAAACTTACTGCGTTGGTAAAAACACCGGGTTTATTAGTTTCACTGGTTAGTAGTATCGAAACATTTATATACTAATAACTCCTTTAGTATATGTATGAAACTAATGGAACAACTCCTCCTTTTATTTCCTCGATTATTCTACGGTTACGAACATAGTGCCGAAGAATACAAAGAAGGAAAGCGAGTATTCTACCATACCTTTAAAAGACGATTTAAACACTACTCTCTTGAAATTGAGAGTTCCGACCGCAATCACTATCGAGTGCTGGATAATTACCTTTTTGATGCTTATGTCCTCCCCCAATCTAATGATTAAATTTATTGATATGGCTATCAAGCGATGTAAAGAAAGTAATAAGAAACCAACCAAAATTCTTATGAACGCTGATTACAAAAAGGCATATGACCAATTATTCTTTGACCATATTGCTGACCAATTAGCCGAGTCAGACAGAATACAAATCCAAAACGTTACTGTTAAAGAGATTTACGGTCTTCCAATTCTGATTAGCAAAAACGTCAAAACATTCAAGGTGGTCTAATGGTGAATATCCGTAGTGTTGATTCTCTTCGTTCTCTGCTTACTTGGGCAGACGACGATGATGCTTATTGTTTTGATTGTATGACTTGGGTAAAGTTCAATTCAGACCTGGATGATTTTAATCCTTGTAATTGTTCCCGTGAAACCTAAATATGTTTATGGCCGAGAATATAAATATCCGGTCTGTTGTATTATCGCGTACTACATCCACTACTTATACTATCCTTTACAGGTGTTCATTGCTAAAAAGCGAGGTATTATTACCTGTATCGAACACGACCTAGACCCACAAATCAAGTGCCCCTATCATTATATTAAAAGTGTCCACAGTAAACAAGCCCACATTAAAAGATACAGAATTTTAGAGGATTAAATTTATGAAACGATATAAGAAGTCTCAACCCCCCGTCGTAGTCAAAACTCCGTTCTATAAGAACGAAATCTTACAGATTGCGACCCTGGCTATTATTGCTGCCATTCTTGCCGGTGTAGTTATCGGTAATGCCGTGTTCAGACACCAGCAAAGTAAAGATTTAGACGCCCAACTTGAAATGGTTACTAAACAACACGATTATGTACAAGCATATGCGGCCGGATTCCAAGACGGTATTTATGCTCTCCAGAGTGGAAAGTTCAGTCTTGATAAAGATGCCTTTCTTGCTTGGGTCGAGTGTAGAATTCTACAACATCAAGAATCACCTGAAACACCAAACCTTGACTTGTGTGAGTAAGTGATTGACCCGATTCAAGAGGAGTTTGAATATAATTATGGTTCCGTAGAGTGTAGTTCTTGTGGAACAACAAAAGATTTATATAAATGTGAATGTGACCTTAGTTACTATTGTAAATCCTGTGCTTTTGAAACCATAAAGAGGAACCAATGACGTGATTATGAACTTCCCCAGTTTAGAACATAGTCGTATTGGGCCTTGTCCTGAGTGCCAAAAAGACGAATATAAGTGGTTTAAAGAAAACGTATGGGGAAAGGCAAATGTTTAATTGTCTTAAAGCACACTATCATCGATGTCCAGTCTGTAATAAATATGCCGTCACACTTTTAACCATTGCTCAATGTCATAATTGTAAGTGGTGGGGAAGTTGTTATTTCACAGCCATAAAAGGCGACTCTAAAAGATTATGGAGATATGAAAGATGAGAATCGCTTGCATCGGAGGAGGAACAGGTTTATATACCCTACTAACCGGATTAAGAACCGTCTTTCCAGAAGTTGAACTAATGGCCATAGTTAATATGACCGATAATGGCGGAAGTACCGGAAGACTCAGAGACGAGTTCGGATACTTACCCCCAGGAGATGTTCGTCGGTGTCTAGTGGCTCTTAGTGAAGTACCTTCTGAAATGAGACAACTAATGGAACACCGTTACGTTGGTGGTAATGATGATGGTTTAAAAGGTCACGTTATTGGTAATTTACTCCTTACTGCTTTTAAAGAAATGACTGGTGGCGAATACCAAGCGATTGAAGCAATGGAAAGGTTATTACGGATTCAAGGGAAGGTTTATCCAGTTACTCTTGATAATACCCACTTGGTGGCTCACCTTAAGGATGGTTCTGTGGTTTCTGGTGAAACGAATATTGACCTCCCTAAGAACCCCAGAGCGCCTATTGATTATATAACCCTTTCATCCCAGGCCGAGTTGTATCCCCCGACGCGTGATGCGTTATTAAGTGCTGATGTTATTGTTATTGGTCCTGGTGATTTATATACTAGTATTGTTCCTAATCTTCTTGTTTCTGGTATGTCAGGTACTCTTCGTCTTGCTCAGGATAATGGTGCTCGTGTTGTTTATGTCGTTAATACTATGACTAAGAAGGGTGAGACTGATGATTATACTGCTGAGGAGTTTATTAGTGTGATTAGTTCGACTATTGCTCCGGCTACTATTACTGATGTTATTATCAATAATGCTGATTTAGAGTGGTATCAGGAAATGGCTTATGAAAAAGAAGCCGCCGTACAAGTTACTTATAATCTCTCGTATATTGTTAAACACCATCCCGAGGTTCGGTTGTTTGTTGCTCCTTTAGTTAGTGATGGTTGTTTTGCTCGTCACGACCCTGTTAAACTGGCTCGTTGTCTTTTTGACTATTCACCCGGGACGGCGAAAAATTTTTATGAAAATAGAAAATGAGTTACGAGAAGTGGTCCTTTTACTACTTCCTTTAGTACAAGACGGTACTATTTGTAAAGATGCTATTAAACCAATTCTAGAAGATTATGCTAGAGAAGTTATTCTTAAACGACCACGATTTTTTGTTATTAACCAACAACAATATAATTACTTACGTTATAAGTGGCGAAATCAATGAAAAAAGGTAACTAGATGCACCCCGATTATCAACTTGATGAAATAGAAGAAGGACTTTACGAGTTCTTTCAAACAAAAGGATGGACTAAAGAAGTGTTTATTGATTGTCTTGAACACCCAAAAAATCTAAACCTAGGAACGAAGAGTGTTAATATGGTTCGGTTTTTTCATAAATATGACCAGGACCAAACTATACCCCCAATGGCTTTGGCCACTTTGTATAATGATGAACTCAAGAAATATCTAAAAGAGTATTAAATGTTACCACAAAACGAATTTCACTTAGCAATTGTCGGAACAAGAACGTTCACTAACAAAGACTTCTTTAACCAAATGATAGACAATAGAATCAACCGACTATCACCTAATACTATCCTTTGGATAGTTACTGGTGATGCTCCCGGGGCTGACCAACTAGCCAGAGAATACTGTGCCAGTAATGTATTCATCCAATCTATCGTTTGTTATGCCAAATGGGAACTTTACGGTAACAAAGCCGGTCCTATCAGGAACGCTAATATTATCGAACACGCTGACGAACTAATTGCTTTCTGGGACCATAATAGTAAAGGAACTAAGAACACAATAGACCTCGCTCAGAAGAAAGGAATACCGGTGACTATTTATGCTGTCGAAAGAAAAGATTAGTGAAATCATTAACAAAGAAGTAGACTTCCACCTTAAGTGTAATTCAGAATATGGCTGCTCTCGGAGTTCCAGTCCCTTTCAAGACCCTTGTTATTTAGAGATGGCTTGGGAACTGGAGAAACAACTAACAGAGAACCTAGAATGATAATCAAAACCACAACTATTATCGTAGATTCCCTTTATAAAGGACTTTCTGGGATACAAAGGAAAGCCTATAATAGTACCATTAAGGTCTTGGTACACTAAACCCTTTGTAAGACAGTATAGACAAATAGTATTCAAAAGACCCTACCACGTAAATCTTGTACACTCCCTGCCTTTTGTCACTTTTGAGTAGGTAATATTTTTGTTCTTTATATATGGTCTATTACTACTCTTTAGTGTTGAGAAGTCTTTATATACTGTCTTCCCTATAATAAGGGTAAGTGAGGAATCAGGTCGCGCTTATAATACTATTGCTTACTTGATGCCTCCTCTTACTTCCTTTATATATAGTACCTATTATGTACCCCTGTCTAGTAGGGTATAAGTGTAAGGGGGATATGTGTATACTCGTCCCTTATTAAAGGGGCGGTCTTTATATGTATTTCTGTATTTATAAATAAAAAGAGTAGTAGTTACTCTTAAGGAGTAACACAAGCCTTTATAAACTTCTCTCTATTGAATCTAGGATTATCCCCTTCATAGCGTCGCACCCACGACATAATAAGAATCTCGATATGTTCCTTACTAAAGAGTGGTGACACGATAATAAGCCCCTTGATAAAAGAGGCCATATCTTCATAATGTTGTTTCTGGTAAGTAGTCATTTTTAGCACCTCGTTTTTTATCACTAAAGAGTGGTAAACGTGATTTATTTTCCTATTGAAAAGAAAGAGACTAGAAAATAAAGAAACTCCTTTAACTACTCGGGAGTAGTAACTTTTGGTACTTTGAAGTAGAGTCTTTCCTTACCCGACTTCTTATCCTCCCTAGCGAGTACCCGAGAGAACTTATTAAACTCCTCGGTCGCTTCACTATGGGTAAACTTACCCGTCTCGTCGTACTTCTTCAGTAGTCCTATTTCGTTTCTTACTCGAAAAGAAGCCGCTTCACGTTCGAGCGCGAAGAAATTAATAGCCGCAATAGTCATATAGTCACCTTTTAGTAGTAAATTTATTCTGTCGTTGAAAAGTAGTAAAAATAACTAAACGGTTATCGTCTCGAACGTGTCGAGATTAAAAACCGCTTGTTGCTTGAAGACCCGAGCAACCGCTAAAGCCTCCGCCCTGTCGAGGACGTTAAGCGAGAGGTCGATAAAAAACCGTCCCTCGCTGTCCATCCACGACCCGAGAAGGGCATCACGCATTCCGAGCATCACCCTAGCGGTATTCAATTTCTGAATAGCCCGCCTAATGTCGCTCTTATGCGGTGACGACGGCACGTTATTCGTAACGCTTACCATATACCCCTTAAGAGTAGGAACATTTCCTTCCCAGTCGAGGGTTATGCCGTCCTTGTGGTCTTCTATTCCTTTTATAATACGGTTAATGTCCATTCTGTCACCTGCTAGTAGTAAGTTATTACTAAAGAGTAGTAATAGGAGGTTATCTTTTTTTGCGCTATCGAATCCGTCCCCTTGCCTGAAAAGTAGGCTATATAGTAGGGCAGGACGGCCCCGGCGGTCGTGGACACGACACAAGTTTACCTCTCCCCGGATGTGTCACCACCCGAGGGAATAGTACCTATTGGGAAGGGTACTATATAAATGTTCCGATATTTCATTTATATACCTTTATAAATAAGAAAGGGGTTTATAAACGAAAAACTAGAAACTACATTATAGAGAATATAAGTCTTTATAAAGGAATAAGCCCAGAAGATAACCTAGAAACTACTACTTTTGAAAAGTAACACAAAAGAGAGACTAATATCCACTATATAGGAGTAACTTTAGGAAAGGATTACTATATAGTGGTACTACTAGGCTAATATACCTAATAGGAAGGCTATATAGGAGCATCACTATTAACCGTTACTATCCTTTAGTAAAGATAGATAGTGCCGCGTTTAGCCTCCTATTAGGTCGTAGAGGCTATTAGAGTGGATAATCGTATACTGTTTCCTATATTAAAGGGGAAATCCCTTATTTAAGCCTTATTTATAAGGAGAATAAGGTTACTTACTTTAATCATAAAAGGGGTAAAAGAGGTATAAGGGTACTATATGCTATATTAGACTCTATATTAAAGGCGTTTTTAGTGCCGCGATTTGGGATGTCACTACTTACCAGTAACAACATTCTTATGATTAAGTTTTGTTGCTACCTGTTTAGTAGTAAATCCTAAATGAACACCACAATCATATTTAAGATTAAGAGGTTTACAATCAACACAGAGCCGTGCGGTGTTACTCATTTTCGTCCCTCTTTAGTAGTAAAAATGTGGGGTACAGGATTTGAACCTGCGCATCCAATAAGGAAGTTGCTCTTAAGGCAACCGCGTTTGACCAGACTCCGCCAACCCCACGTATGCCCTTACTCGTCCCTCTCGTACTCGTTAATCAGAGTAAGAGGAACGTGTGTTACAATCTGACCTGTCCGCTTGTGCCGGAACTGAACCTGTTCGTTTACCATAAAGTATTAGTTAATTCGCCCCTTTATAAAGACTTGTATTCTGTATAATATAGGATAGAAAAAAGAAGTCTTTATAAGTAAGCAAAAGAATAGGTTCTACTATGATTATTTGCGATATGTGTAAAGAACCCGTTAAGACTTGCGGAGTCGTTGTTATTTACGAACCCGGTCTTTTCGGTAAGGCCCACCACTATTGCGCCTCGCACCACAATTATGATAGTAGTAAATGCTTTATGGGTCTTGTTCAGAATGAAGGAGAGAATAACTCTAATCCCTAAACAATCTGACGCACGTGAAAATCTCTGTCACTTCCGCGTGGTGCTTCTTTATTACTGTTTTAACATCCTCGTACCCGACAGCGAGTAAGGCTCCGGTTACGATTTGTAACCAAACGTCACTATATTGAAGGGACGACACAAAAACTAAAAGGAAGATTAGGATAGGGATAAGGAGTCTTGCCCCGAGGAAAATACCCCAACCGGACAGTAGTAAATAATCCGTAAAATCAAAATGGAAAGGATTAGTCGGTTTCGTCATATGGGGTATCCGGGTACTTGGTCAGTACCATTTTGATTATGTCTTTCCGTTGGCGTTCGGACAGGCCAAAAAAATTGACCTCGACTTCATCGTAGTTTGCTCCACCACCCGTCATAACAATCACCTTTTCTTTTTACTACTGATTAGTGACAAAAGAAACCTCTTTAGACTAAAGGAGGTAAATATCATCGCAACCTCGGAGGCATACCACGAACCTTACGCCACGCTTCAACTTCCTCGGTGGAAAAATCACCGTGGGATAGTAACGTGTTAGTGACGATGTTATCCATCATCATAACGTGAGTGTACGGTAATTGTAGGGCTGTCATAGTCGTCTCCGGTTGGGTTGTACCTCGTAAGGTTCACCAGATAGGATTTTCATTTCTTCCTTAAAAGAATCAACGTCCACTTGACTAAAATACTCGTCAGCGAACGTCGTCCCTGTAAGAGAGTAAAAACCTTCCTCGGTAGGTAGGTCTTTCTCTGGGATAGTCAGGACTTGAAGTACCTTCTCGTTCTTTCCCTGTTTGGGTAGGAGTGACCAAAACGTTAGCCCATCGGCGTCGTTATCAGCAATCTGATACAGTTTGAGGTTCATCGTTTCACTCCACAATAGGGACAGTAACGCATCTCGCCGCCGAACTGGTATCCACAAGGACAGTATTCCTTAACCCGTTCAAGTTCTTCCTGTTCACGGCACTCGTTACACATACTATCCTCGTTGTTTCTCTTGTTTATAAAGATTTCGGTGATACATCGCCTATATCTTTTTAATCAAGAGAACCACTAAAATCAGATACCACCGAGTAAGTTGTCGATGTTTTGTAAGGTATTGTGGCTGTCCTGTTGCTCAACCTTGTATTTTCTTATTTGTTCCGTAATATCCGATATTACTCTATCAACATCGTGTATCATTTTTATCACCGTTTTTGAGATTATAAATGTCTTCGGTTACTTCATCCAATTCGGATTGAGAGTAATCCCAATTATTCAGATTGGTGAGCATTAGGCACACATATCGAGAATAGCCCCGATAATCGCCAACGTTAAACCCAACGTCGGATGTGACGGAATAAAAAGAGAGATAAGGATTCCGATAGTCATACGGGGCATAAAGAGCCAACCAAGACCCCACCACACCCAATTATCCGGTAAGACCATATCGTTTCTCCTCCTTTATTTTCTCTATACACACAACGTGTATATTGTAAGCGTGACGTGTTTTTCCTTTTGTTACTGGTAAGAAGTAACGACGGGTAAAGTGGTCGTAACCAATCTGTGTAGTAGTATCATCGTCCAGTAGTGTTTTGAAGCACCACACACAGAGGCAATCCCAATCGCTGTTATAGAAATCCTGTATTCCCATTAGCGAACCTGTGACCAGAGATTGAAGTGATAGACTCGTTCCTGCTCATCAATCAGAGCGGCAATCTCATCAGCGTTGAGGGTTGGGTCAGCCAGAGCATCCCGCCAACTTTTCGGGTCGAGATACCCAAGCAAATGGACGACGGTGCGACTACTGTTAGTAATCATCGAACGCCTCATCGAACTCGCTTCGGAGAAATGCTCCGAAATAGCGATAGAGTGCTTCGATAGAGCGGAGGTAACACTTATCCTGTAACTCCTCGATAGTGATAGTCCCCTCGTTGAAAGCCTTAATGCCTTCAATCGTACTCTGCTTCACGTACTCGGGCAGAGGAGGGTAAAAATTACAAGAGAGGTGAGCGGCCAGCCCGTTCTCCATCTCGGCAAACTCCATAGCGTGTAGGTTTCCCATTTTTTATCACCTAACTATACAGTATGTTTGCTTATTTATATAGTTATGTATTCTCTATCATCTATGATAGACTACCGAAAAGAGTAAAAAGAACTATTCCTAAAGAAGCAAGGAAAAGAATAACGTGACGTAATTTCAAAGGAATCGAACCACTTACTCTTACTTTATCACGTTATGATAGTAACTAAAGGACGTTATCCACTACCGAGTGGTGGAAGTCATAGTGATTCTTACGACGCTCCAACAGGCTCAAATTCGGATAGTCATTCGGATTAGCGAGAACGATTGAACGATATACTCGCTGTACGTCTTTTGCTTCCGCATTCAATAGGTCATTTATATCCATTTTTTTCACCTATGATTATAAAGAGTATCGGTATCATCGTCGAACAGATTACCTATCGAACACGACGACACGCGCTTTTGCCCATCTGCTTTGGGGATAGGTTTTCGTACCATACCGATACTCACTATTTGTCCTTACTTTCTGGGGGTGACTAAAGGACTATGGACTCGGGTTTTTAAACAGCAAGGAGTTAATTTGATAGAGAGTAAGTCTCTACCGAAATTGGGCTTACCGTTGAGGTTTCGCGTCTTACCCGAGCATAACCTATCAAGGCCTTTGACTATGATAAAAAACAGGATACTACTATCTGGTCAGCCACACGCTACCCATCAAGGTTTCAGCACGTTCAGGGTTTCACTCCCGCATCCCGTCGTACATACCTCGCCAAAGCCTTGTCCGCTGTGATAGTAGTAAAAAAAGTAAAGCGATAGACTATCTGATAAGCCGGATACTTATCACTACCGCATCGTCGCAAAGACGGACAGTTTTTACGTTGGTGTCAGCAACTTAACGCACCACAGGATTAGCCGTGGGGTAAATAGGAATAAAAGAAGAAAGGTTCTCGACCCTAAAGGTCAGAGAGGAGGCGTTCACGCTCGGCATCAAGAGCCGCTACACGAGCCTCAACTTCGGCACGGTGCGTCTGGTCAGCCCGTGCTACGTCGTTGAAAACGGACAGGTCACTTGCCTCGATAGGCAATCCTGCGAACACCTTATCGATGATGGTACTCTCTACTTCCGTAAGATTGCGCTTGCGGAACTGGACGAATACCTCATTCGCCTTCTCGGTGTAAGTCTTTCGCTTTCCCTTCGCCATAGTTTTCACCTTTTTCAGTTGTTTTGATTACTCACTAACGATATAGTTGATTGGGAGGTTTATATAGTTTTGTATACTACATAATATAGTTATGGAGTAGCAAAATGCTTATTAAGACCCAAAAGGATTGCTTTTAGCGCATTAATATCGAGACAGTAAATGTCCCCGTTATCGGTACAACCAAACGGGTAAGTATCTGATAAGCCAAGAATTTGAGCGATTGTAGTTTCAATCTCTCTTTCTTTGTTACGGAGAGCAAGGATTCGAGAGTCGTTATTAACTTTCCGATTCCTATCCTCGAAACCCTCTCGACTATACTCTCTTTGAAGGGTTGCGAACACGTCCCATCGAGCCTTTTGGGTTTCGTCATACTCATTAATTAAAATAAGAAGTGACGGAATTGGATTAGTCATTTGAATCAACCTTTTATTCTTCGAGTTCCATCTCGTAAATTGAATAGTAAGGAGCCGTCCAACGGTCTAACGTTGTTCGGAGAACATTTAAAGTGATTTCTGCTTGATTACGACTCTTATGAACCGCTCGTAAGTCAGGCCCATAATCCGTATCAAGATTAGCGACGACGTACACTCTCATTAGCCTTCACTCTCATCGTAAACACTATCGGTGTACTCCTCATCCTCGTGGAGACTTTCGAGATAATCATCCACTTCTCGATTCTCCGCATCGTGAGCGAGATACTCCTCCTCGGTAAAGACAGAAGCGAAAGGAACCGCATACGTCTCTGCGATAAGCGTCTTCCACTTCTGGGTGATGTCGAAAGTAAAGAGGCTGTGAGCCGAGAAATCGTCGGAGATATTGATTACAGCCCCGACACTCTCTCGGTTATCGTCACCATCGAATCGTACTCGAAAGTTCTGTATCATCGTATCACCTTTTTGAGTAGGAAAAGGATAAGTGATATGGTCTACGTTGCGATACTACAAACGGTATGCGTATCCCCTCCCAGAATATCGGCATTAGTTCTGGGATAGGTATATGTCACGACCATATTCTTTTTTCCAGCCGTCGTTCCCGTCGGAGACGTTCGATAATCTACGGCATTTGAGGCCACGTTTTAAATCTACTCCTTACCTTATGGCCTCTCCACGGGTAAGTCCTCAACGACACTTGCCTTGCCTAATCGGTCTTTTTTCCAGAATGGTATCCGTCGTCGATAGCCACTCCGACCCAATCAACCGTCGCTGATTGGAATACTACATAGGTGGGTGAGCCTATTTATATAGTTTTCTTGTTTCTATAATATATTATACAGAATACAAGAGTATATAAGTAGGTAAGCCTAATCTTGGAGCCAGATTTGAATCATCACAACATCGCCGTTCTGTTCGATTTCAATCTGTCGTAAATTACGACCCTGACTCGTATGAACCGTCTCGTCCTTGACGACTCTACCACGAAACTCGTGTGTACTAATCCAATTTGACATTTATAAACCTCTTAATCATAGAGCGATTCCCATTTATAACATTTCGCACATTGTCTATGAATATAATCGTCATACTTGCTTGTTTTATCTACCCAATAGTGGTCACAGGTAATCGTCCTGTTTTCGTAAACTATTTCTAACTTACGAGAGACAACATTACCCAACTTTCGTATCTTGGTAGCCGTTTCCATATACTCAAATACTATTTAAAGGGGGAATTTGATTTGCTAACTCCGTAATGAACACGTTACCAGAACTCTTGATAGATTCGATAACCTGTGGAGTGAGTTTCTTCTTAATCACGGTCTTAATTTGTTGCTTCTTTGGATGGAACTTGATATGTTGTCCCGTCGGTAAAAGTTTCGCATATCGTTTAGTTTGATAATTATAATACTCAATCAAATCCTTTGTTACAAGAACTAACTTCTTGAACTCACTATTACTACCACGCAGTTCCAGTAAATCTTTGTAACTTGAATGGATTGCGAAATCAAACATCGCCACATTGATTTGAATCCACTTGATTACTTCCTCAAACTCTACCGTCCCAGAATGACAACGAACCTCTAATGTTTGTCGTCTTGGATAAGAGCAGAAATTAATTGCGTTGTATCTTCCATACTCGTTAGTAAAGATACTCTCCGGGTCGTCGGCTACCAACTTCAAAAAGTGTTTCCAATTATTTGGGAAAGTAGACCACGACCTATCACAATACGCATTCTGTCGTCGTGATGGAGGAAGCATATCAAAAAGAGAATCGTGGAACATACTATAAACCAAAAGAATCTTATGTCGGTTCTTTGCGGAGTGGAGTTTCTCACCACCAAGATGAACGTGGAAACCACACGTTTTGTTAGCAACAAAACCATTGCTCTTAAGAGCAGTAGTTACCTTACTAATCATATCATAAGTAGCGTTGTTAGAAGTTGGATTGGTCGTAAACTCTACGCCTTGTGCGGTTCCTTCATCGTCACCGATACTACCATCTCCTTTTGCGTTCACATTAGCAAGGAAATAATCAACGTCTTGTGGTGACATATTGAACGAACGATACTCTTTCTTATCCAACTTATTGAGCGTTTCTAACTCAATTCCAACAGTAAAGTCTTTCGTGTCTAACTTATCTTTTTCTGTGGACGTGATGAAACCGAATAGCGCGTCGTGTCGTAATCGACGATTCCGATAGCAATCCTGACACGAATTAATGGTTTCTCGTGTTTCATCACGGACTAAATTCGCTCGTAGTTCAATACGACCGCAATGATTACAATCATCAAAGTTTCTTTCTAAACACTCATCGGAACAAATATCTCCGAAATCCTCATTGAAACCAGTAACGAAAGTATTAAATGATACATTACAGCCAGCACAATTAGTATCACCGAAATCAAAGCAGGTGGAGCAATACAAATGGCCCCTTCCTGATTGACCTAAATCCCTACTGTATGTTTCTCGACACTCTCGACATCGGAAGTAAACAGTATCAAAACACGAGGCACACCACGGTTGTTCGTTTACTGTTTCGTGACGACGAAACGGTGATAATGGATTAGTACATTGCGAACAGACCCGAGTAAGTGTTCTTTGAACGTCAGGCATTAGATGTCACCGTATCCACGAAAGTTGTGCCAGCCACTATTCGCTAACATTCTCGGAAGGAATTGGTCAAGAGGAATCTCTGACAGAGGAACGGTAAGTTGATGAATCTTTTTATTATCTGCGATATTTCGGTGGTCTACTTTGAGAAGACTATACATTCCTTCACGAGTTCGCAACGCTACACGATAGTTAAAGACAGCAACGGTGTCTCCGTTACTCGCACGAGAATAGTTCGATTGAATCCAGAAAGCAATCAAAGTATCAGTATCATCATTAATGTACTCATCAACGATGGCCTTTATCTCAATCGGAAAGTGAGACTTCCAGTATTCTTGAACAGGAGTGTTAGCGAACTTCATACATTTCACCTACTATCAAGCATATCGTTGAACTCGTTACTATGGTCTGACATAAATTCCTCTTTGTGAGTTTCGATTATCCAATCAGCCAATAGGTCAGCCGGTAAATCCCTGATGAACATCTCTTTGAAAGAATCCCGTTCGGCATCTATCTGCTCTCGGATTACCTCCTCGACATAATCATTGTAAGTCATTTTAGCCATCCACCCTAAAGTATCCGGTCTTATCTTGGACATATGATTTGTCTTCGGTAAAGATAGGTAACTCATCGTCCTGTTCCATTCGAGAACGATAAATGTTCTCTCCTATCAATATGGTTTTCCAAAAGAAACCACGTCCTCGTTTCAGATACGTCGGAAGGTCATTCCAGTTCTGTCCCTTTAAGAAAATCATCTCTTGAAGTTCCTGATTCTTTTTCTTATGAAGTTCAGCAGGGCCGTAAAGACTTCTCGCTACCATTTGAACACTATTTCGTGTCCAATCATTCTGTCGCCAAATGAAATAATTAGTTACTTCACTTTCGGGAATGATAAATGCTCTGCTATCAAAAACAGCATCTTTACCGTAGGCTTTTGAGAAAGCCACGCTTGCGATAGCCGCTGTGATACTGACAATCTTTTGGATTTCGTTATTGAACCAAGCCGAGTATTCAAGACTCATATCATTACGAACGAGAACGTTAATCTCGTCGCTCTGGGTATAAATAAACTTTACTCCTTGAACTCCTTTCAAGATAGCCTTGCTTGCTTCGTTCATAGCGTTGATTACGTTATCGTCAAAAGGTTTGTTACAACCTCGGGTGAGTGTGTGGAAGGCTTTACCGTCAAGACGAATGATTACCGGAAGTCGGACAGGCATTACTATGTTGTATGCCTTCTCATATCCCTTCATTCGGTCGCCAATATCCATTAGATGTCACTTCCAAGAACAATGACGTTGGAAACGGTCTGACTTTCTCGTTCACCGATTAAACGACAACGGTTCGTTTCGTGATGGGCAATATCTTTTTGCCTGATTTCGGTGTTTGGAGCATACCCTTCACTCCAATCGCTTATACACACCGTCGCATCCATCGGTAAAGTCAGAAGAATAGCAATCAGTTCCGAGTTTTTAACCATATTATCCTCGTTGGAGTGCTTGTTTATAAAGATTTATAGTCTCTATAATATAGTATCGACTATGGAAAAGAATTTAACGACACGTTACTCTACGCTCGGTCACATCTCTTACATCGTGATAAGCATTACCACTTTGACACTCGTAAAGGTCGTTGTTTCCTTTAAAAGAACTGTATTGGTGACAAACATCTCCATTCAGAGCCGGGGCGGTAAATTCCGAACAGATATTTTCTCCGGAGAAGAAGTAAATCATAGCACAGACAGCCGCCATCAGGACAAGGATTAACCATCCCCAAGTCATTAAAAACTCAAAGACGGGTTGCGGCTTTGGAGGTTCCCATCCATCATTCTTCCAAGTCATTGTTCACCAATCCTTTTGTGACAATAAGTACATTTAGTGGTCTTAATAGTCATATGCTGACCACATTCACATCGCCATCCCTTTTTAGAACTCATTGGAATCACCTACGTTCAAGACAAACAAACCGAGTTCCCGCCACATACGGATAACCTTCGGTCTATCATCAAACACTCCAAGTGTCATATAAGAATCCTTGATATTATCCATAAAGATTTCTCGCTTGACAATGGTATCGTCACGGAAGTCTCCGGTCTTGCGCATCAGGAGAAGATAAACATCAACATTGTGTTTCTTAAACCAACGCATTGTTTCCTCACGGAACTTTTCCTCACGCCCACTTACGAAAATGATTCGATAACCATCCGCAGTAATGATAGTCAGCAACTTGTTAAGATAATAATTGAGGTCGTCGTTCTCACATTTGGCCGTATCGAAAGGACTTCTCTTACCATCAAAGAGAGCCATTGTTCCATCAATGTCGCAAAGGTACACCGGAGGAAGATTAGGATTCTGTGTTACCTTCAAATCATTCTTGGGCTTCAAATATCGGAAGTACATCTCCTTGATTACCGATTCACCAACAGCATCCTCTCGACCCTTATCTCTTTCGATACAAGTTTCTAAAGGCACATTGGTAAAACTTTGTGTCTGAACGGTCACGTTCTTTTGACCGCTCTTATAATTCCATTCCGCAACCAATTTAGTGATGTCTTTGATATGAACAGGATTCAGATTAGTATCCGCAACGATAACACTTTTTCCTTTATTCAACGCATCAGTAATCAACCGATTGCGTTCTTTGACGACAAGAGATTCGTCAGGTCGGTGGGTTTTCGTATCGATAGAAAGAGTCTTGCGAATATCATCCTTACAGACAATAGCCACCTTATCTTCGCCGTGTTTCTTCTGACAGGCATTAGCCCACGTTGTCTTTCCACTTGCGGGAAGACCAACCGTAAGATACACCCGTTGTTCATCAATAGTAATCATAATGTTTCACCTAATAGATTGGAATAGTACAAACGATTGGGATTTCACAATGTGGACAGACCATATCAATATCAAGAAGAAAAGAAACCTCATCATAGTATCCTGTCTCTGTCTTCACGTTAGGCTTGGTCATTACATCTTGCTTACAATGTGGACACGGAAATACATATTTCAAATCGGAATAATACCGTTCCTTTTCTTTGTACTCGTGTCCATATTGTTTTCTAATTTTGTAACAATCGTATCGGGCATCACGTCGGGGCATTATGAATCACTCCATTTGGTACAAACCATACGATTACTAAACTCAATATTACCAGTATCTCGGTACGGTTCGATTAGTGCTTGAAAATTAGCATCGCAAGGAATCTCTACATCCTCGCTACTAAATTGATAAGACATTTGCCCATTCAATCCAAGACCGTACCCGCTTGTGTCGATAATCATATAGCACTTCTCTATGGTACGAACACAATGTTCATTACACCCGGTTAGAATTACTAACCCGAGTAGAGCCAGACTTAACCATCGGTTCAATGGAACTCCGTACCCTTCTCACGCAAGAGGTATTCTTCGTTAATCACCTTAAGGATAACACGACCCAACAAACTATTGGTAGTCTCCTTAACCGTCTTGATAACAACCCCCTCTTTGATTTGAGCAAGGTTATTACCAACGGTAGTAGTACCAGTTCGATAGTTCAAACAATCCTGACTCCACTTACCTCGATAGAGTTCCGGTACACGATTGAGGCCATACATCAAACAGAACTCCTTGAACTCGTCATAGTCAAGATAACGTTCTGTCTCACCATCAATGTACATCACATCAAAAGCAATGAAGTCATAGTCAGTAAGACCATACTCCATATCTTGAATACCCTTACCATAGATTTCTCCATAGACCACGTAGTTCTCTGGCATCCATTCCTTGAACTTCAACTTCTTGGCCATATGGGTATAGACGTTCTCACTAACAACTCCTCGTTGTTCAAGCCACGTCTTACCAGTACCAAAAGTCTTCTGTTGAACCCGACGAGAGCCAACCACATACTCGTACTCTCCGGTAAGTTTACCCCAAGCACGACTAAACCAGTTATCCATTCGCTTCTTCAACTTACCGAAACGAAAGTTTGTACCGTGGACTTTCTCACACACCACAACCTCAACATCGTTTCCTTCCGCGTCAGGATAACCAAAAGTGTTAGGATAGTATTTGATATTCTCTACATCAACATACTCTCGGAAGTAAGGATTGAGTTTCTGTTTCTTCATTCCCATACTTCGGGTACTATAAGCAGGTTCGGGTGGTTCGTACTTAACGATACCAAGAATCTCATCAACATCCATTCCATCTTTGACATCAATCAAATGGATGGTCTTGTCTTTCTGATTCTTTCGACCAGACAAGAGTTCAGGAGAGAGAAGCAAACCATAACTAACTTTCTGACGGATACGTGCTGTCTTGATACGACCCTTACTTGGTTGTACCTTACTATCTTTAAAGACCGTATCGAGAATGTCTTGCGGGAGGATACTATCTACTGGAACGTAGATAGCCAAGTTACCTACTTTGAACTGTCCTTTTCCTACAATGATGTCCCAATCGAAACCATCAACACGGGCTACTTCGAGACGGTCAGCGTTCTCGTGGGGAGAAACATCAGTAATTGTTCGTACTTTGACTTCCCATTTACTCATTCTGCTTCACCCTCGTTACTGACACCGTTCCGATAATAACCTCATCGCCATTATCGAACACAGCCACACGGTTGCCGTTGGTATCCCATCGAATCATCATAATACTCCTCACAGATTTGCCCATTTATAAAGATTTATATTATACATCATACACTTCTACTTAAACAACAAAGACAACGACGACGAGAGTGACAGGTTTTTTGACAATCCGCACAATAGACCTCCATCTCTTTTGTCTCTACGTTATAGGAAGTACAATGATTTATCAATCAAACGCCCTCCTGAAATCAAAGTCTTCAATGTTCACTTTCGGCTTGGGCTTGAAGTTCGGGATGTAAGGATTAGGAACCGGACAATTACAACCTACTCTCATACATCCATCAGCATTATGAAAGATTTTTTTATCATAACATTGAAGACAATATCCGTCTCTATCGTGGAATCCGTCTGTCATACTAACCCCACTTTCCTAAAAGATATTTATTGTGACGACAAGTTTCAGCAAGTTCTTGTGGAATATCTTCACGATTGGATTCATACCACACATCCAATGCTTTCATTTCTCTAATGGTCAATTGGTCTAAATCACTCCGCCACGCAATCTTATTCTTATTCACAATAAGAATGTATTTATAGGTTGTTAAATCAAACCACCATCGACTCTTTCGCCACGAAATAGTATCACTCATTGTACCTTCACCTGTTTCCATTTCATACCGAAACGTTTCACAACATTATCATCAATCGTCTGATGGATTTTAGTCCGTTGTTTACGTCGGGTATAATCAATAATGATTCGCCTTCGATTCCAAGCCAACTCGAAAACCGTAAGATAATAATCATCAACGATACGAAACCCCTTATACCTACCAATAGGTTTTAGAATCCTCATTTCATAACCTCGGTAAATCGTAGGTTTCAATATCATACGTCATACTAACAACCAAATAGTACGGTACTCCCGCTTTGAACACTATCGGCATCTCGGTACTATCACTCAACAATTCAAGTTCATTAATCGTATTCTGTGGAGACAATCTAACATAGACTTCTCGACGGATACGATTATCCTGACCCACATATTGCTGAACTAAAATCTTGTCGTTCATAAGGTTCAACCAATATAATCTAAATCATCTAAACTATAATGTGGATGATTTCTCATAAACTCTACCGTTGGGTCACGAACTAAATCCCGTAAAGGAACACGCCCCTTATCATAAGTATAGACGTAACCATCTGCGTCAATAGGTTGTCCCTTGTACGTTTTACCAGTTATTCCACCAGCGAGAAAAACATTCTTACCCGCAGGAACTTCCAACGGCTTACCGTCCTCGGTAGGTTCTGCCCTTTCATCATACAACTCGTGTGGTGACAAGTAAGAACTATGGTAGATAGTATCAGGATACACGACTTGACCCATCGAATGAATCTTAATCAGTTCCAACTTACGAATCTTCGGACTCATAAGATAAACATAAGCCGTTGTCCCACCAGTAGTAGCAACCCTTTCCTTGTAGTAACCGAACTCAATCATATCAATATACTCGTACAATGCCAGCACGTTGGATGGTTGTCCATAGAAAGAAAGCAAACAACCTTGAACGAGCCAATCGGCCTTTGGGTTCTTATCCATCTGCTTGGTCGTCGCCGGGAAGGTGATGTTAATACCGTTAGAGTTATAACACACAAACCCTTTAATGAAAGCAGGTTTAATATTCACCCCTTCAAGGTCAAACTGTGCCAACAGGTCTTGAAGAAATCCCTTCTTTCGCAAGATACCATAAGCAAAGATAGGAACTCGAACGTCGATTCCGTAATATTTCAGAATCTCCTCACAGTTCATATCTTGAACCATTTTGTTTTCTTCGTCACTTTTCATTTACGACACCAAGAGTTCCGCAAGTTCAGGAATAACCTTATCCTTTGCTTTCGATGTAAAATTAATATAGATACTTTCCGTATCACGACCGTAACCATTCGTAGCCGGACGACGACCCTTCTCCTTTCGCTTAATATCATTAACGATAATCGTCTCGACACGACGGTACTTCTTACGACCAACCTTCACGCTGTGTTTCTTCAACCAATTCTTTCGCTTGGTAGCATAGAACGTCGCTAACTTATTATCCTTAATGACTTTCTTCTTCATCTCACTCCAACTTCCCGTGAGTTTCAAAAGGTCACTATAACTACTCCCGATAGCGAAATCGAAAATAGCGATGTTCACCTTAATCCAATTCATTACGGTTTCCTCGTCGATAGTTCCTTCGTGGTTACGAAGTTCGAGAGTGTTATGCGTTGCCCAACTATAAAGGTTAATCATATTGTATCTATCGCTAATGTACGTTGAGTAGAACGCTTCCGGTGACGCTTGACTCTTTTTCGCAAACATCTCGCCCATCAATTTGAAGTTCGGACTATCACAATAACTGTTTCCCTTCCGTGCCGGAGTAAGGAAATCAAAGATAGTCCTGTGGAAAATAGCATACGTAATCATTACCTTATGCCTTGCGGTAGGATTCAATCGTTTCGTTGCTGACTTCTTCTCTCCGATATGAAGATGGAAACCACATTGATTCGTGATACCAAACTCGTTCTTGGCCAAGAACTTCGTCAAGGTAGTAGCGGTAGCGTAGGCTTCATCGTTATCGGAAGGAAGCGTGGTAAACTCCACACCATTGTCAGGAAGGCTACCGTCTTCTTTAGCACAAACCCGAGTCTTCAAAAGAGTTTTCTCATCAATCGTCAAATGCTTGGCACTATCGAAATCGGAGATGTCTCCTTCGTTACACGTTTCGAGTTCGATACCGATAGTAAATCCTTTCGTATCGAGTTTGTTCTTTTCTTCCGTTTGGAAATACTTGAACGTTGGTTCGTGGTAGTCAAAACGACCATCGCAATAATCATCCGAACTATCTTCACAATCCGAACAACGGTCGTCGGACAAATCATCATTGTGGAAATATTCACCACAGTTATCACAAGCCGAGTGGTTCTCTTGGAAGCAATCTCGGGAACAGAAGTGGCAATCAGAATCGTAAGACTCATTGACATATGACGAGTCTCGCAGGACTAAATCGTGACATTCATAGCACTCGATTACGTCGTCGCTATCGACACAATCTTCGCAGATTTTAGAACCGTCAGTAGTTTCTTCAATAGTAGATTCTTCTACTTTTTCGTTACACAGGTCACATTCAATCATTGTCATTTGATTCACCCAACGGTTGCGGGATACGATTGTAGAATTGCTGATATGGTTCGTTGTTCTTGAATTTCTCGATTGTCCAACTTTGGCTAATGGCTTGTGCGGTCTTCTTAACGTTCATAAAAAATCATCTCAATTTGGAGAGTAGTGGGCTTACTCCTTTATATACTTTCCGATACTCTATCTTATATTCTGGAACATATAGATTAGAAACCCTATCTGTTTTCACTATACTTGAGTAGTAACGAAGCATTTAAATACCCATAGTCCTTCCTATGATGCCTAAATGAATACTATATAGGACTCCTAATAGTATATACTAATATATAATATTATATATGGTTCATAATATATGATACATAATCTAAAAGGATATAAACACGTAGTGGCTTCTTATACTATGAACTCCTACGTATACTAAACGTAGGAGAACTAATATGGGTCTTACTGTATACCAAAAGGAACCGTAAGTTAATTCATTTATGGTTCTATGTGACGAGAGGTATTTAAACAACCTCGTTAAACGCAATTAGAAGCCCGTTGAGCGATTATCTTGTGCTTAACGTGTCTGGCTACCTTTTTTGATAGTTTTCGCTTTGTAGGGCTGTTTCTGACCGTTTAATAGCCCTTTAGACCTTGAACTGAAAGCAGATTTTGGTCAAAGTACCCCAAAATGACCCAAACCAAGAAACCCATCCAAAATTACCACTTTAAAGTAGTAACAAACCTATGTGATGTAGTATCGAAATCTATTTAAACAAGCACAACCCAATAAGGAGTAACTATGCCTAATCCCCAACGAAACACCAGATTTGAGAGAGCATACACTCTCCCCACACACGTTGAGGAACTTCTCTATGGAGAATCAAGCCCTCTTACTAGAGAAGGTCGTAACCGTATAGCGAGGAACGAAATGCCTACCACCCTTGAAGCCATCTGTCCCCATTGCTCTCAAAGTTTTATCCTCAACACCAACCGAATCAGTAAAGTTGGTATCTATAACTTCGACAATAACTCAAACATCCGAGGATTCTATGTAGATTGTGAATCGTGCTGTCGAAACGTTATCGTTTACAACGACGGAACGAGATGGTTATTCAAAACTCCCGATGATATGACTTGTTACATCTTCGAGAACGTTCAATGGTGTAACAAAGACAGGAACGAACAGGCAGACCTGATTCTCAATTACCATTGTGAAAAAACCAAGAAGCCTTTATTCTTTAATGTAAACAGACATCGACTTGGTGGACGGCTTACCGTAGAGAATCAGAATCGTATTGGTCAATTATACAATTATGATTCCAATATGTACGATACTCCGTTTACTAACATAAAGATTCTCTCGAAAGAAGGATACAGAAAGTTACTACGATGTAACCATTGTGGAACCGATGAGTTCGAGATGCCCAAATCAGAATTTGCTATTTACTACGACGACCACGACATCAAGAGTTATGCCTGTAAAGAATGTCAGAAACGAGTAAACAATCAGTTCTTCGGATACAAGTTCCGTATGCTGAAAGGAGGAACCAATAAGTTCAACCCACTCGACAAACTTGTAGGTATCGAGTTAGAAACGATTGGTGGAAAAGATATTAAGTTCTTTGAGATGCCCAAGAGCCTACAAGGAAACATCAAAAGTGTCCACGACGGAAGCCTGTACAATAGTAATCTCTTTGGCGAGGAAGACGACATCGCCAGCCCCGTGAATAGACCTGATTACGTACAGGATACGGACAGAGAGCAACGTTGGGCCGGACGAGAGTTCGTCACCGTTCCTAAAGCAAAGGATAACCTATTCCAACTTGTTGATACGATGTGTGACTTCTTAAAAAAGAAAGAACTGACCGTAAACAAGAGTTGTGGATTCCACGTTCATTTCGATATGAAGAAAGAGAACTACCAAACAGTACGAAAGACCTTCCTCGTCTTTAGTTTATTCGAGGATAGGTTGTTTGATATGCTTCCTCCCGCTCGTCGTAAGAGTCGCTATTGTCTTCCTCTAAAGAAGAACTATAAGCAATTCTTCGACCGTCCAGCGATTAACGAACAACAGAAGTTCGAGAGATACTGGTTCGACTCTGACAACAACGCTTATATCGATTCTGAAAAGAGAGGAAAGTATAGCCAGACTCGATACGTTAGCATTAACTATCATAGTTTGTTCTTCCACGGTACGTTGGAGAATCGACAACATAGCGGTACGATTAATGCTACCAAGATTAAGAACTGGATTCTTCTGAATCATATACTTATTGATTTTGCCAAGACCACAGAAATGAAACGACTTCTTAAACTAAAAGGAGACTTGGGAACGTTCATTCATATTATCCAATCGTATGAAAAGAAGTACCCGGTATTGGCACAACATAAACTTATTGATTATGTCAAGGAACGAACTTCTCGTTTCGCCCAAGACAAAGGAGAACCCTTGAAGATTCTCACGGATTTGTCACCAAATAGTGTCGAAGAATTGTACAGCAAGGAGTTCCTGAATAATATGATGGATAAGACATAGATGATACAGAATACAAATCTATATAAACCAGTACAACGATATAAGGTATAGGTGAACAGAAAATGTGTCAGGTTCAAATTATCAAGAAACTCGGAAAGAACGCTACGATTAATGCTACCGATGTGAAAGCATTCTTCAAGATGTTGGAGTACGGTAGTTTTAGTAACAACGATGCGTGGGGAATGTTCGGCAAAGGGTATATGTACCGACAAGCCGGAGCGTTCCATTCCGTAAAGCCAGAGAGCGTTGGTGGACTAACGAAAGCCATCCTCGACAAGAAGACCTCTTTCCTTATCGGTCACAATCGATTGACCACACAAGGAGACGAGAGCAAGAACTTTAACAACCATCCGTTCCCGAGTAACGATTGGATTATCGTTCATAACGGTATCCTGAATAACGATTCAGAACTGACACACACACATAACTTACAATACAAAGCAGAGACGGATAGTGCTGTCGTAGTGAACCTACTACAACGACTTACCGAGCAAGGACTATCGCCTCACGTTGCGGTTAAGCAAACAGCAGAATCCCTAAACGGTAGATTCAGTATTGTCGCTTACAACAAAACAGAAGACCGTTTGTTTTATTTCAAGAGTACCGGAACATTGTTTACCTTCCGTCTCTTTGTAATGAACGACAACACGGAAATTCTTGTTGGTAGTACCGATTCTGATAATCTCGACAAGGTTTACGTCGATGATTATATGATTTTCAACAACCCACTCTACCAGACATACTATGAGAGTACCGCTCACAACGGTATTATCTATGAGATTATGGATAGAGAGATTCGGATTATCGATTCGTTCAAAGAACAAGACTATCGCACATCAACGTACTACGGTAGCCGCTACGAGGGTGGGTCAAGAACGACCACATCGGAGGCCACGAACCGAAATTTTACGACGACGGGCGGTATCCACGCCCACGATTGGGAAAAGACCGAGTGGCAAGAACGACAAGAGAGCCTACGAGACATCGACTACGGCACGGACGCACAAATCGTTCCTTACGATATGATAGATGTATCCGAGGACATCGATGAATACTCGCAACTCTTGGTAGACGAGATTGATAGCAAGACCGGATTGAGTTGGGAGTACGACATTGATTGGAAGAACTCTCTGATTCTTCTCTCGGTTGCTGACTCGCCTATCCCGATTGGTGAGTTGAAGTCACAGGTGAAAGAGTATATCGGTATCGAACCGGAGTTACAAACTGGTAAGTCTGGTAACTACCTGATGTTGTCGTTCGAGGATGTCAAAGAAACATATCGATAGTGAGGTTACACAATGCCCCCTAATCCTGATAGAAAGTCACAGGAGATGCTACTCGCAGAAGTAGCCGAGAACTTACGTTACTTGAATATGCGTAACGAAGACATCGAGAAGCGAGGTCTTGACAAGAACAAACTCTATGCGAGAGCGTATGAGTTATTCAAGAAAGCAATGCTTCAAACAAGTGGAGAGTACCAAGATGTTATCCGTAGGGGTTACTTGGAGATTCTCCGTAAGGTTCCGGTAACGGATGAAGCCGTAGATGAGATTATGAATGTGTACGAGTCGGTAATGCCTCCACAGAACGCAACGCCTCGCTCTGCCGCTTTCGTATCTCTGATGCGTCTTATCGCTGATATGTCTTGTTTGCCTCGTGGCGAGTGGGACAAACCCGACACGAGAACGATGGTGTTTGAGAACTTGATTTCCGAGTTCCACCATTTTATGCTTGTGTCATATCCTCCTGAATCGATTGTCCCACCGGGGTCTAATCCGTTTACTGATTCCTACACGATTGGTAATGACTCTTACTATAACCACCATAGTCGTCCCTCTGGGTTTGTGGTTACTGACGATATGATTCGGAACGTAGACGATGAGGTTGCCGCTTGGAATGCGGTCGTTCCACCGGGTTTAGGAGAACGGTTTATAACGCTTTCCGATAGTGAACGTACTCCGGTTAATCCCGTTGTTGCTTCTGAAATAACCGACCGAGCCACAGCAGAAAGAAATTATCGCCGTGCGGTAGAACGAAGTGCGGCACGGTTTGATTCGGACTATGAGGAAGGGCCGTAAGATGTACGACAAAGAACGTATCGGAATAGTCTTATGTGACTCTGGCTATCAGAACAATCGTACCGAAGAAAAGAAGATAGTTCCTCACGTTTACCGAAAGGAATACAAGTTCGTAAACCAGTTCGGACAAGGACACTATGTGAGTATCGTATTCGATACTCGACCTAACAATCACATCACGCTTTGGATATTCGACCATCAAACAATGGACTACATCGATACGTTCAAAGAGATTAAGCATATTAAAGAAATGGGTCACATTGCGGAAACGATTAGCAACCTCAATGTTCAGGTAATCAATGGAAGAAGTGTATGAGCCAACTCACGATATTCATCAAACGAATCCGTGGGAACGTCGTATCGGGTTTCCTTGTCAAAGATGATACGAGTAAGTTAGAGATAGCACTAAAAGTAGACGATGCGATTTACGAACCACTACTACAACTCTGTAAGATTACGAGTTACCTCACGGTAGAAGTGAGTGGTGGAATGATTATCGGAATCGTGTGTAGTAACGAAAAAGAACAGGTCGTCACCGTAGAGACGCTTGTTATCACAATCACAAAAGAAAAGAAAACAATAAGTAAGAAAGAATTGTATGAGAAAGTAAAGGAATTGTACGCCACAGACATTAGTGATAAGACCATCCAACGAGCCGTACAGAATATCGAAAAGAGCAACCCGAACTTTCATACAGATTACAACAACGTTTGGTACGAGGGATGAAAATGGTAGGACGTGACGTTTACGCAGAAGACGATGATTATATGGATAACCTCGGTATGGATGAGGTTGATTACGTGAGTGGAGTTCGTATTCCCTCAAAGAAGTTACTATCTCCTACTCCGCTTGCGCTTCCAATGCCGGGTGCTACTCAACCAAGTAAGTTCGAGTACCTAAATAGTAATCAACCATCGTGGCACTCTGATATGGAAGGTATTCGCCAACTCTTTGGTGATAAGAAAGGAGAGTATCATAAGATTGACCAGAAGTTTTCTGGGACACTTGTGACTTATGGTAAAGGTAGCGAGATTAGTTATCGTGATGTTTACGCTTGGTTACAAAGCATTATGAACGAGAATGGCACACCGCACCCGTTTGATAATCGCTATATCCAAGTTCCCGCCAAGATGCTAATGGACAAGAACGGTGGTATTATGTTCGTTGTCCGGGATGGTGTGGAGATTATACTTACCGAGAAGGGAGAAAATTCAGGAGGGGTTGTCATTAATGCTTTCTATAAACAAGACCGACCAATCAGTTCGGCACATTAAAACAATCTGGGATATTCATAACCGAATGATTGAGTTAGAAAACCAGATGGATGAAACAATATTTGAATATGGTAATCTCAATCCCACCGAATGCGAAATATTATTACAAGATATAAGTAGAGATTATTATCGTGTTCGTGGAGAACGTAAAAACCAACGAGGAACAAATGATGAAGGTCTGTGGAGTCGATAATCACAACAACACCAAGCACTTCGTGTTTCCGGGCAAGCACATTCGTTACTTGACCGTAGACAAGGGAAGCGAGGGAATAGAAGACAAGTTCTTTATTAAGGTACTTGGGTTCCGTGACCGTATCCGTATCGATAGTAAGACGTTCGATACGATGCGTACCGCTTTGGAGAGCGTATAGTGAAGTTACGTCCTTTGGCTTGTGGTGTCGAAGCCGGGGTAGGTAAGGTATTCTTTCTAAAGAAGAAACCCACCAATGTCGGAAGAACACCAAAACCCATACAATGTCACCTATCATCATTTTACCAAGACTATTATGGTCTGTGGGATGGAGATAGCGAAGAAGCATTGTATCAAGAGGTAGGCTTACGAGGATTGAGTGGCTTTGAAGGGTTAGAAGCAATGATTGTTGATGAAGACGACCGCTTGATGCTTCAAAGAGCCAGAGAACTAAAATGAGTCTTCCCGAGATACAGATGCGAGTGAGTGAACTGTCCGTTCCTAAACAATTAAGTAAGGAAGGAATTGAAGAACTCACGAACGCTATTCGTTCTTATGTAGAACACACAGGAACGAACGACCTTGAAGTTGTGCTTCCTTTTATTATTAATTATGTTTACAATGAAGCATACTTGTGTGCTATCAACGATGTACTAAAGATTATGAGGGACTAAATTGGACATCCACGAATTAAAGACCGAGATTCGTATTGCGCTTTCGGATTACGATGCGGCTTTTGAATGTCCCGGCCTTAATCAAACAATCTTACATCTTCTAAAGCAGGTGAAAAATGACAACCGATGAAAAAGCCCCTCAAATTAAATGGTATGATGCTCCAATCGAGACGATTGAGGTAGGCAATGTTGTAGAGTATCACAATGGATGGAGAAGTGCGTTGTATCTCGTCAGAAGTCGAGAAACTACTTTCTTACATAACCACTTCTATCTTATCTTAAGTAACAAAGTTGGTAGTACCGTATCGGTTTATGCCCACCGCAATCCAACCCTTCGGGTGCTTGGTAAAGTAGAGTCGAAAACTACTGTGAAGAAGCAATGGACAAAGAAAAAGAAGACATAATCTTCGGAGACTTCCCCGATTTGTTCCCGACAGGAAGGGAACCAAGCCCGGATACCTTAATGTATTACGGATTCGCTTGCCGAAACGGATGGTACAAACACGTCTACAACCTATGCTATGACGTTAAGAAAATAGCCAAGAGAGACAATCTAACCATCGTAGTCGAGCAAGTAAAAGAAAAGTTTGGGGGCTTACGATTCTATTGTCGTGGAGCCAACCAAGCAGTACACAATATTATCCGAGAGTACGAAACAGAGTCTGTCAAGATTTGTGAAGTCTGTGGCGCACCCGGAGAGTATCGCAACGACCTATCTTGGATTCAGACATTGTGCGACCAACACGACAGAGAAACAAGAGAACAGAAACGACATAACTATATAGCGAAATGGAACTCTATGCGTGGCAGAAAGATTGCCTGAACAAACTACGAATGAGTAGTTTTCAAGGAATCGTAGTAGCCGTAACAGGTAGTGGTAAGACTACCGTTGCGCTCGAAAGTATCAAAGAACTTCGAGTGCGAACTCTAATTGTCGTTCCGACTATTGCTTTGATGAACCAATGGGAGAAAGAACTTCTAAATATTGGAGTCAAGCCACAAGACATTGGGTTATATTATGGTCTTGAAAAGAACAAGAACAAAGTGACCATTGCCGTTATTAATAGTATCTATGATGAGCATAATCTCACAAAGGACTTTAAGTTTCTTGTGATTGATGAGATTCATAAAATCGGTGCTACGTTGTGGCAACGACTTATCCTCAATAATACTTTCGAGTATCGTCTCGGCCTGACCGCTACTTTAGAACGTGGTGATGGTAACGAGAAACTCCTTAAGCAAAAGATAGGAGATATTGTTTACGAGTACAAGACCGCTGATGCGGTCGATGATGATTTACTCAATGAGTTCTACATCGTGAATTATGGGTTAGACCTCCCGATTAAGGAAAAGGAATACCTCGCACGATTAGATAAGGAAATCAAGGACTTAATGAGTAAGTTCGATAATGATTTCAGTAAGGTAGTCCAAGCAATCAGTAAAGGAAATCGAGTTGCTGGAAGAACGCTTAAGTTGGTTAGCCAACGAAAGCAATTCTTCAATAACTCCATTCCTAAAACTGACAAAGCGTGTCAGTTGATTCTGGACAATCTGGACAAGAAAATCATCGTGTTCGGAGAGTACATCGAGAGTATCGATGGTTTACACACTCAATTAAAAAACAAAGGCGTGAGTAGTTATGTATACTATTCTGGTAATAAGGATAGTAAGTTCAAGTTAAAGGCGCAAGACAAACGTGAATTGTTAGAGAACTTCAAAAAAGACAAGGCCGGGGTTTTGCTTACGGTTAAGTCATTGGATGAAGGTCTTAACGTTCCCGCTCTAGAAATGGGTATTGTCTTGGGTTATAATAAGACGGGACGACAAGCAATTCAGCGAATGGGTCGTATCCTTCGTAAGCAAGATAATAAAAAACCTACGATGTATGTGCTTTATTATAAGAACACGTCTGATTTGTATAATGCCAAGAACTTTAGTGATAAGTTCAAGGATGTGGCGGTAATCCAATGGAAGTAGACCTTACAGACGAGAAGATTACAACTCGTATTCAAGAAATTATCAAGAACATCAGAGATTTAAATAAAGAACTGAACCGGCTTCGAGATAATTGTAGCCACAAGAAGATTGTTCAATATCCTCCTAATCCCAAAAAGGCTATGTGTGTTGTTTGTGGGGATATTCAGAGATACAAGTGGTGTCCAACCTCTCCTACCAAACAATGTTGGTACTTGCCCGGTTCGTGGGGAAAGAATGAGGATGGAGAAGCAAGTGATTACCACGATAAGTGTAAGTATTGTGGTCTTTTAATGGAGGATTGAGAATATGAAGGAATGGCGCACCGGAAATGTGGTTCGTTTAAAAACCAAGAACCTTGTCATTATTACTGATGTTCGAGAAAATACTACCTCTTGGGTTAGTTTTGATAGCGAAAATTGCTCTGGGGTAAGTCAAAATAAGACCGAAACAAAGCCCCGACCGTGTGGTTGTAATTATGGAGTCCCAGGAAACTTCGATTGTGAACAATGTCGTGGAACAGGAACATACCAAGAAACCGTTTATGGGATGAACGACGCAAAGGTACTTGCCGACTGTGTTAAGGACTATATCCAGAAGCGACTACTAAAGAACTTTGATGATTGAGTGCGACTTTTGAAAAAATGGCGCATTTTTCAGAACCACGTTTTGAGAAAAAACAAAAACCCAAAATGGATTTTACCTTTGACACTACCCAGTAGTAACGGAAGATTTAAATATGTGTTCCTACAACCTATTAGGAGGTATAATTTATGAAAGTAAACGACACCGAAGATTCTATTGATTACGAGTCCTCCATTGAGGATGATAATGATGATTACGACCCAGAAGATGATGATTATATGAGCCTTCTTGGTGACGTAGAAGATGAGGAGGCCAATGATGAATATTAAAGAACGCTCCTTCAATGTAACTCTTAAGGCAACGAAGAATTATAATAGTGCTGCCGTTACAGAAGGACTTACGGTGCTTGTAGACGACCAATTCAATGAACTGGATTGGGAAGTTATGAAACAAGAAGTGAAAGACAAACTCACAGAAGAAGTCAAGAAGTTGCTGGAAACTTGGGATGTAAGACTTAAGCACAACGAATACGAGTTGATTGAATGACTAACACAAACAAGAACTTTGAAGTTGTTGGTGATAAGTATCGAATGGATATTCGTCACTTTGTTAATTCTAACAAAGAACAAGGTTCAGTTGTGATGATGTCTTTGGTTCTTACGTATGATGATTGGAAGAAGACTTTTAGTGAGAACTTGGCTCGATACGATGCCGAGAATAGTTGCGCCAAGGTTGCTGAATGACTTGTTTCTTCGGTCACAACTACACCAAGTGGGAACCATTTAATATCCTAAAGTACAACGAAGGATACTACAACGGCTACACGCATTTTACAATGATTCGCAACTGTACCCGATGTGGTATGGTATTTTATACAACCAAAGAATTGAGGACACACTAATGAGCCAAGTAAACATATTCGAGAAACTATGCTTCCCACTTATTTGTTATGGATTTAGTACCCTAACAGTAGGATGGCTACATTGGACGTTCATTGTGATGTCGATTATCCTATCCTTATGGTGGGTAATCGGTAGTATCTTGGCTATCCTACTCGTCTCCTCGATGAGTAAGACATTACCCAAGAAGACAATGACCGCAGACGAAATGATTAAGAATTACACAAAGAAAAAGAGTTGAACCTATGGCAGATTTTCTAAAAATGAAGGATGCGTTTACCCCAACGGGTGACGATACAGCAACACTAACAATCCAACCCCTTACCGTAGATGGTGAGGAACGCTTTAGTTATTGGAGCGTCGCAGAAAAGAAGTTCTATAACGAAGGAGCCAACCTATCTATCGATGGTGTTACCAAGAAGGTAGAGGAGTGGAAATACGTTCGACTCTCTGACGACCAGAAGAAACGTTACGCTCGTAACCTAAAGATTCAACGTAACGCTCTCGTTGATGGTACAGAAGTGATTGTCTCACTTACTATGACCGCCGAGGAGAAACTAAAGGCTGCTATGTCTATCGTTCAGCAGATGGATGAAGACCCGTTGGATTATCGATATAACATCGTTCGTAAAAAGACCGGCCCCGAACCTATCAACGTAGAGTACGAGGTCACTCTTGGTGGTAATGCCAAGAAGAAGGGAGGTAAGACTCCTCCGAAGGCAGAGATTGATTTCGACATCGAAGCCGATGGTGAAGTCATTCTTACGGAACGAGAAGAGAAAGTCGTGACCGCTATCAAGAAGAAAGTCCCTGATTATTCAGAACGTGACGTGGACTATCTTGATAAGTTACTTAAGAAAAATATCCCCGGACTAACCGATAGTCGTAGTAACGACATCGTGAACGCCTACCTGCGTTAAGTTAGTTCCTTTCCTTGTTTTCTTCCTTTTTCTTTAGCAACGTCTTTACGAGGTAGCAGTATGACCGATTATATCGATAGTGCCGACCGAATGCTTGGGGTTCGTGGCGGAACAGAATGGAAGGGCATTTGCCCATACTGTGACAGCAATAGATTGAATATTCATCCTATTGGTATCGCTTATCGTCCCCACACGATTTATGATTTTAGTGACTTACCGAAAGAACACCAACGGTATTATAAGTCTTTGCCTAATATCGTAGAGGCTACGATGTTGGTGGTTGATGGTTATAAGAACACTCGTATTATGGTTGAGTGTCTTGATTGTCGAACGTGTATGAATGGTTGGATGAATCTAAAGCCTGACCCTGCGTTACCAGAAACCATCTATGTTAATAAGACTAAACTTCGTCGTTATCTTGCTCAATTATATGGAGTGGATGAGGTTCAAGAGATTCTTTTGAGGTCACAAAAATGAGTGACGACCTCGATATTGATATTAACATTGATGAAACACCCGAAGTCAAGCCTACGCTTTATGATATTAACAAGAGTTTTGATGTCTTGAAAAGCAACGATGCTCGTTATGTTGGTATTGTTGGTGAGGAAGAAGCCCGTATGGTTCTCTTTACTAACTTCATCATTGGAGAGAAGCCGGTTATTATGAAGGGTAGTCGTGCTTCTGGCAAGACTAATATTATGGAAGTGGTTGGTGTTTACGCTCGTAACCCTGCTGTTATTGCCAGTAGTAGTGAGAAAGCCTTTCAGCGTAATAAGGATTTGAATAATCATAGTCACTTTATTATTCCCGAAGTGAATAAGGTACACGAGAAGACCGTAGAGATGCTTAAGGATTTCGGTGAGGGAGCAGAACACCAGTATAGTTTTACCAACCCTTATAAGGAAGTGGAGACTATTACTATCTCTCCTAAACCTTTCGTGACAAGTATCGCTGATGAGAATAAGAATGTGAACTTGCTTGGCGAGGAGTTACTGTCTCGTCTGACGGTTATCCGTACTGATAGTAGTATTCGTCAGAACGTTGCTGTTATCAAAGAGAAGTTACGTCGTGCCGAGAATCCTTTTTATAAGAAAGGAATTAGCCAGACAAAGGTAAAACAGTATGTTGATTACGTGAAGGGTTTGCCAACGATTCGTAGTTTTAGTTTCATCTACCCGGTAGGTGAGTTGATTCATACGAGCATTCCCCCTCTCTTTACTGATAGTCGTCGTGATACCGAGAAGTATGTTGCCAACACGTTTGGTATTACTCTCTTTCATTATTACGATAGAATCAGAAAGACGATTGATGGCAAGAGTTATATGTTCGTGACTCCTGCTGATGTCTGGTACAACCACGTTATTTATCAGAACGTCTTGCTTGATAGTAGTCTTAAGTGTGGTAAGATTGAGAAGGAGATTCTTGAAATCTTGAAACTACACGGTGAGTCTGTTCGAGAAGACGAGTGGGGTAATCGAGTGAAAGGAATGAAGGTTGGTGATGTCCATACTGAACTCCTTAAGCGAAGTTATACCCCTACGGTTGATGCTGTTAAGAAGTATTCGGATAACCTGATGGAGATTGGGTATGTTACTCGCAACGAGGAACTACGTCCTTTCCGTTACAGTCTAAACCCTGAACTTCAACGTGAGTATAAGATTAGCATTGATTGGAACGCTGTTGTTGAACAATGTAAGATGAGTGTTAGCAAGAACTTCCCCGAGATTGCTGACGAGTATATTGAACGTTTCTGTGAAGGTGATGGTTTGATTGTTGTTCATCCGTTTGATGGTCATAAGTTGAACTTGTTAGATTATAAGGAAGTGTCACCGTTTGATAACGAAACCGTTATGGTGGAGAAGAAAGTGGACAATGTGGACAAGATTAGCACCATCGTTACTGAATCTCCTATTGTTGTCGAGACGAAAAAAAGTGATAAGTTTACGACGTTCGACACACAGGATGATTTACAAGAGCGTATGATGGAAGTATTTGGAGACAACCAGACTCACACCGGAGAGGAGTTTATCCGTATGGGATATGACCAGACCGCTGTTGATGAGATGTTGGCTTACTTACTTCGGGTTAATGAAATCTTTAAGGAAGGTAATGATAGGTTCAAGGTGTTACGATGAATAAGAAGATTTACAAACTGACAATGTACGTTGTGCCTTTAGAGGACTATCCCATTCAGGACTTGCTTGGTATGATGAGCGATGCTGTTAATGGAGTTGCCACGAACACGGTTGTTCATACTGTTGATATCCAACAGAAGAATCTTGGTGAATGGTATGATGATATTCCTATCAACAAACGTGGCACGGATTGGAATGAATACTTTAAGAGTTTACCAGAATGAATTGCGACAAGTGTGGTAGGGAAGCCGATAGTCTGAAACCGTTTCCTTATCGGTATATGATGAATGGTAAGTACGTTCAGTATTATGGATGTATTGTTTGTCATTGGGAGGAACAGAACCGAAGGAATCTTGTCTCCCGTAAGGCTTCTTTTCTTATAACCAATCAGGTTTATGGTACGATAGGTAAATCAAATGGATGATTCGATTTTGAAGTTTGTTCAGTTGGCTGTCGGACAGGCAGAGCGTAGTGACCATAATCATTATCGTCACGGTGCTGTCGTCTTTGACGATAAGGGTAATATTATTAGTAAGGGATACAATAGCAAGCGTGTTGTTCCGAAACTTAAGAAGTATGGTTATCCTAACTTGTATCATCACGCCGAGAGTTATGCTTTGATGAAGGCAAGGCCAGAGCATCTTGCTGGTAGTAGCATAATGGTTGTTCGTGTTAGTCCTACCAAGTTATCTAACAGTAAGCCCTGTGTTCATTGTATGGGTTTGCTTAAGGAAAGCGGTATCACTACTATTTATTATTCCACAGCCTTCGGGTTAATTGAGAGGATATACTTATGATACTCTGTTATATCATCGGGCATAGAATTCGTAATGTCATTGAGAACTCGACAGCATTTGATGAATGGTATCGCCACCGAGACACCGAACACCCAATCTGTCTTCGTTGTGGAAAGGTATTCAAATGAAAGGACAATGCGCAAGTTGCCGAGACGTAATTCATAGTAACCCATTCGTCTCTCACGATTTCCAACGCTGTAAGTGCGGTAAGACAGCAATAGACGATTCCGGCTACTACTGTCGATTTGTGGGAACTAAACCCATATTAAAGGGCTTTTTGGAATTCAATAAGATGGAACGTGACCGCTTTGAAAAGCAAAGCATTAGAGAACTACCCAATGACTATTAATCCTGATTCCTCAACGTGGAAAGTATATGGTACTACCTGTGACGAGGGTGGACCATTAGGACGGTATTTTGGTGAAGACACTAAACGAGTTATTATGATGTTGGCTATTCTTCCTAATGTTCCAATGAAGTTTGAGGATATTAAGATTGACCGTGAACCTTGCCATCATTGCCATCACCCAAGAGAACCCGCTACACCTATTAAGGTTATTGAAGACCTGCGGTACTATGGTTTAGTAGATGTTGAGAATGCTATCCGGTCTACTGTTAGTTTAACAGAGATGGGTGGTAATTATTTAAGGAATCGTTTGCCAGAAGAAGAACTGTGGTCATTATTACCAAGGCCAATTAATGATATCCCAATGGACCAAACCGAGAAAGGAGTGGCTATTGGTATCTTAAAGAAATTAGGGGCTATCAAAATTGAAAATGGAATAGTGACTAAAAATAATGTTGATACTTACCTTAGTTATATTTTGGATGTTAGAGACAGTTTAACCGGTAAGGAATTGAACCGAGAACTTATTGGGAGAAAACTATTATCTGTAACGGATACCACCGAACGAATGGTTAAGATTACCGATAAAGGATTGAATGTTTATAGTGAAGAATATATAGCGATGTACTGGTTACATCGATTGAGTGGTGATTTAAATGCGTGACCCAGAACGAATTAAACGAATCCTTAATAAGTTAGAGGAGGCCTGGACTACATATCCTGATATGCGATTCTGCCAACTATTAGAGAACTGGCTTGTTAAGTGCCACCGAGACGGTTGTGATTACTATACCGAGGATGATGTGTTCGAGGAACGACTCGATAAGTTACTAGTTGAGTTAAAGAAACCCAGAGAGACAACAGCAGAAGCCCTTGAATCAGCACAGAAGATTTATGATTTTTTAGTAAAGAACATTAAGACGTGAAACTATGACAGAAAAGAAATCAAGAAAAACCTTTTGGGTACTGATTAGTATCCTTGCCTTGCTAATGATGTACGTAACCGTGGGAGCAACTCTCGGTCTACTAACCTATATTAAAGGCGAAAAGTTTATTGATAATCCCAAAGCCCAATACACTTATATGTGTCCACTTGGTGGTGGTTACTTAATCACCAGAGAGTACGCTGGTGAGACGATTGGTAACAATGAATTTGGAACGTGTCAGATTGTTCAGAACTATGTTAAGGACTTCTGTTTCATTCCATTTGATAAAGTAAACGAAACTGAGAAATGCCCCTGGACTTACGGATGAAACCATTCCCAAAAATCCCCAATGCCGAACTATACCTCTGTGGTGGTTGTGTTCGTGATACCCTACTTGGTAAGGAACCAAAAGACAGAGACTTCGTAGTATTAACGACGCAAACTTTCGATGAACTAACCAAGACTATTGAAGGGCTTCCGAACGCTAAAGTCTTCTTGGCGAAACCAGAGTTCTATACGATTCGTTGCCTTATTGATGGCGAACCTATTGATATTGCCTTCCCCAGAGCCGAAGATACCTACACAGATAACCGCCATCCTGATAATGTCAAACGGGTAAACAGTCTGTTAGAGGATGCTCGTCGTCGGGACTTTACTATTAACTCAATGTATATGAGTGAGAATGGTGATGTGATTGATTATTTTGATGGTGCTACTGACTTAATGAATCGTCGTATTAGGGCGGTTGAAGACCCCAATGAACGGTTCAAAGAGGATGCGCTTCGTATTTTAAGGGCGATTAGATTCAGTATCGTTCTTAAGTTCGACATTGCTTGTAACACCCACTCGGCTATTATTGACCACAAGGAATCTCTTTCGGTTATTAGTACTGAAAGGATTAGGGAAGAATTGAATAAGTGTTTGTTATCTAATCCAGAAAGTACTTTTAAGTTATTGAAAGAGTATAGACTGTTCGAGTTGCTTGAAAGTAAAGGATTGACTTTTGAAACGACGATGAAGGAGAGATGATTATGAAACCGGTAATGTATATTTTTTGTAATAAAGGAGCCAGAATGAGTAGTGGTAAGATGGCAGCACAAGCAGCCCACGCTGCGGTATTAGCCAGCGATGGCAGTAAACCCAAGTTAAAGAAGGCGTGGAATAGTGGTGGTCATTATACGAAACTTGTTATGGAAGCCAAGGATACTCAAGACCTTATGGTGAAAGCCAAGTATATTAAAGACCGTGGTTTCAAAACCTTTATGGTTATTGATGAGGGTATGACTGAGGTAGAACCCCACACTCCTACCGCTTTTGGTGTTGAGATTGTAGACAAGGATGTGAAACACGTAACGGATACGTTCAGTTCATTCAGTCTTTATAAAGACTCAATGTTTAGGTTTGTGAGAGGATAAAAATGATGGCTCAAATTATATTTAGAATTGAAGGTGTAGTTAAAACAGTAAAGGGAGAGGTTAATTCTTCCGAATATGGAAATAGATTTGTTCGTGTTAATACAGACAATTCTCAATGGGATATTCACAGGGATTGTCTTCTGGTTGTCAAAGAAGGAAAAGCAGCCGAAGAAGACTAATGGCCTCTGTTTGTAAATGTGGTCATTTTGACTACTATCACGAAGGAACAAAGTGTTTATATATCAGTAGCATTATAGACCTTAATGGAGTAGAGTCTAAAGACGGAACAAAGTATTCAGTCCAAAAGTGCGGATGTAAAAATGGATTGGCAAGTCAAGTACAATAAACTACGAGCCAAAAACAAACAGTCATTCGTTCGTTTGAACCAAGTCGTTCATTCCCAAAAGAAACAAATGAGACGAGACGCTGAATTTAAACACACAATGAAACAATACGCTCCAACTGTTTACTACTTAGTTTGTCAGTTAATGGATGCCAAATACCAAAACGAATGCCCAATCCACAAGAAATAGAACGATTAGTTTTCGCCTATTATAAAAACCCATCCCTATTACCAAAGTATAAAAGAACACACGCAGAAGAACGAGCACTACTCGTTTCTTGTATTCCAACGTTAGAAAAACAGTTAGGTTGTAAAGTGATAATTTATGAGAGTTGATAACGCATTCAAAAAAGTTAAGGAAAGAATGGAACCGTTCCTAGACTTCCAGGAAGATGAGGTCTACGTCTTAATCTTACTAGCCAGAAAGAAATATGGTAGTGGGTTCCTTAAGTCTAGTCGGGTTATTTGGCGTCACACGCTAACGAAAGACGATTGGGATGTTAAAGCGATGAAAGGATTGTCCTTAATGATGAACTATTATTGTGAGAAAGAAAGCATCAGCCCTCACGATATCAACCTCTATTTACAGGTCAATCCTCGTAATGTAAGAAAGGCTCTTAGAACGATGAAGATACGAATGGCGGAACACGAGTATGATAAGAACTATGAGTACGCACAGCACCTTCATAGTTTATGGATGAGTAGTTTACAGAAGACCTCAGCCCGAAGCCGACGAGAATGGTTCATTGTGGATGTGGACTCTTTAGATAAGCCATTAGTAGATAAAGCCCTTGCTCTATTACCAAAGGATGTTAAGATATATTCATACTTAACGAGAAAGGGTTATCATTTAGTAACGAAACCATTCAATGTTCAGAAGTTCTTTGAAGAACTCGGTGAAGACCGCAAAAACGTTGAGGTAAAACTAGACGATTGTGTGTTATTATGGTGTGGTATTTGGGATGAGGATTAGACCGATTCAGTTTACTGTCAATCAAGATGGATGTCATATTTGTACATCTCATCGAATCTTTTCCAAGAAGGGGTATCATCGGCTCAGAATTGATGGTAAGTATATCTTAATACATAGATATTTATGGTCAATACAAAATGGACCAATTCCCAAAGGAAAAATTATTATGCACACTTGTGATAATAGAAGTTGTTTAAATTTAGACCATTTAAAACTAGGGACTATAAAAGATAATAATCAAGACCGTGATATTAAAGGAAGATTTGTTCCATTAAAAGGAATTAATAATGGTATGTCTAAATTAACTAACGCGCAAGCATTTAATATTAAGTATTCTAAAACGAAAGGAATAGTCCTTGCTAGAAAATATAATGTAACTAAGGCCAACATATCTTCAATTAGGAATGGCAAAACCTGGGTACATATATGACGGGTTGGGAAAACTGGTTAGCATTCTATTACGAGAAGTATAAGAGAAACTTCCTTGTTCAGAAATTAACCGAATTTCCTTACCCTTGGTTAAATTATAACACGGATGAATATAAGACCTTTATTATAGAGGAAAAATATGTTAGTCAGAGAGAGGTCTTTTATGATGAGATTGTATTCGACATTGATATGGATAAGGAGTTATCCCCACAACAATCTAGATTAAAGGCCGAAGAACTGGGTAAGATATTAAGTGACCGTTTAAAGGTTTTAAATTATAGTCATAAGGTATGGAGTAGTGGCGGAACAGGTGTTCATATTCATTTGTTCTTTCCCGAATTGTTAAAACTCCATCAGATAGACAATCGAATCATTCGTAAACAATTTCTTATTGCTGTTGGAGAAGGATTCATTAGACCTCGTGAGGCTAGTGGGAGAGTTCAACTGCAATTCAATACGTTGATTCAGTTAGAAGAAGCACCCCATCGTAAGGGAGGGAAGAAGAAACTCCTCTGGGAATATAAGACCAAAGCCGATAACGTATTACTTCCCGCATTCTACGATAAGATGGACCAAGAGAAAGTCCGTAATGATTTAATGAGCCGTTACTTTAAGGAAAAGAACAACGGTAAGAAGCCGGAAGCAATTGTGTTTTTAGAGAACGAGAAGTTCATTGCTTATAAAGACGGTAGAGACAGGGCTTGTTTTATCCTAGCAGGATATTATAAACAGTTCCTGACCACAGAAGAAGTCTTTCAAAAACTCATTGAATGGAATAATAAACAACTCGGTAGTTACTTTCCTGAGAAGGTATTAAAGGCGAAAGCCAAGAGTGCTAAACCAGGAGTATATATGAACTATATCATCACCCTTTTTGATGAGTTAGGTATTGACGAAAAGTATTTAGAAGACCTTAGAGAAAAGAAAACTAAGTCGTAACTAACAAGTAGTAACGAAATGTTTAAATACTAGTACCCACATATAGATTACAAGCCGATGTGCAGAACAGGGTTACTTCAACCTTGCCTATGGATTAAAAACGAACCTTGTTCGATTTTACACGGCCCTTTTTAATAATATTGAGGAAGTGCAGTATAGGGTTACTTCGGTTACACACCCAACTAAAAATTGAGTTTAATTGGTTCAAATCCAATAGGCGTACAGTTCGGCTGCGTCTTGATAAATGTCGCCTTATACGATTTTACTCCTCTTTACTAATCCTACGAGGTCAAAACGATGAGCAAGTTTAACACAAGCACCAGTACAATGAGCGAAGTATTAAACCATCCTGACGTGACTACAAATCACGAAGGAGGAGTTGCCTTCAACATTGTGGATGCTCGTGAGAAACTATACACAATGGTTGCTAGTTCGTTTATGAACGAAGACCTATTCTATGTAGACGGTAAGACGCACGATAACGAAATCAAAAGTCTGATTCTTCAAGTAGCCAAGGAAGACCCGAAATTCATTCTTCAACTCGCTCAGTATTGTCGCAAAGAACTCTACCTTCGTAGTGTTCCAGTATGCCTTCTTGGATATGCGGCTCGGGAGATTACAACCAAACAGTTCGTGAGAGAATACACCCCGAAAATTATCAATCGTCCTGATGAGATTACGGAAGTTCTCCAGTTTTATAAATCATATTTCATTCCAAAAGTAAACGCGAAACACACGTTCCCTGCCTCCCTTAAGAAAGGTGTAGCAGCATCGTTTAAGAAATTCGACGAGTACTCTCTTGCGAAATATAACACAAGCAAGACGATGAAATTGCGTGACGCTTTACGTATTGTTGTCGGTCACCTTAATGAAAAGAACGAGGAACGCCGAGGACTTTATCAGAAGATTCTTGATAACAAATTAGCGTTGTCTACTGAGGATACTTGGGAAGCCAAGATTAGTACTGGTAGCACTAAAGAGAACTGGGAAGAAATCCTTCACTCTGGTAAGATGGGTGTGTTCGCAGTAACACGCAACCTTCGTAACCTATTAGAGAATCAAGTTGATATGACTCCGGCAATCGTTATGTTGTCCAGTCCAAAAATGATTGCTTCTTCAAAGATGTACCCTTTCAGATTTTATACGGCGTATAAAGCCGTCAATCAAATTACAATTACTCACCCACAGAAACAACAAGTATTGGACGCCTTAAGAACGGCTATTGATTTATCAGTAGAGAACCTCCCAAAGATGGCGGGTAAAACGTTTATTAGCGTAGACCTTAGTGGTAGTATGAGTAGTTCGGTTAGTAATATGTCGGACTTCACTCGTCGTGAATTAGGTGGTTTAATGGGTTCGTTGGCCACGAAGTTCAGCGATGAATACATCGTTAGTGCTTTCGGAGACCGATTCGCCTTGGCTGATGTAAGCAAGAAAGACAGCACCATCACGAATACCGAGAAACTACTTCGTACACGTGTTGGTCAAAGTACCAACGGTCACTTAACTATTAAGTACTTGCTTGATAACAACATCAAAGTAGACCGTATTATGCTATTTACCGATGAGGAAATGTATAATAAAGCCAGTCTTTATGGAGACCGGGATGCCAAACCAATTAGTGCGCTCTTGAAAGATTACAAGAGAACGGTCAATCCAAATGTTCACACTTATGTCTTTAATTTAGCCGGTTCAGGAAAGACCGTATTCCCAAGGGATGAGAAGAACGTGGTTCTTATCGGAGGATTCTCTGATAAGATTTTCCAGTTCGTAAACCTTTACGAGAAGGACAAAGAATCAATTATCAATTACATCAAGAACACCTATTAATTTTTTGATTGGGGTTAGTACCAAAAAACTAGTTTATATGTCTCGTGGTGTCGTCTCCCTTCATTACTTCTTTCCGCCGGGAAAGCCCCAATCTTCTTTTTTTACCATTTCTTTGTAGTGACAACATCTTTATATAGAGGTACGACTAATGGTGAGTAAGAAAGATAAAAAGAATAGTGGTTGGGTTAGCCCCAATTTAACTATCCCATTTAAACTTGCTAAAGAAGAAAACATTGACCTAGACTTGCGGTACTATGATGCGTGGCAAGACTGGCGTGATGGAATGCGGTTCAATAAAGACCGTTCAATGATTCGCTCGGCCTATATGGTTTGTGGCGATGTTGATAAAGCCAAGATTCAGAATCAAAAATTAAAAAGGAAAGAGAAGATTCGTAAGGCCCGAAAGGCAAGTCCGAGGAACTATGACCTGTAACCGACTTGTTATTGACGAGAAGATTTGTATGCTCTACTTCTTTGATGGAGTATCAACGAAAGTATTTCATCACAATAGGGAGTTAGGAGAAACTGTTCGTGGTGAGCAAGTAATCGCTCATTGTAGTGAAGACGATAGTATTCTAAGTATTGAGTTATTGTCTAGTGAGTTAGCACCAAAGCCCTGTATGGATGGTGAAGAAGCCGAACCATTAGAGGACTGGGTTAAGGATGGTCTATGAAATTACCCACCCAGAAGATTCTTATCTTTGATATCGAAACGGATAGTACCGACATCGATAGTGCTGAACTAAAGTACTTCGGAGCCTATTCGTATATTAAAGGAACTCGTCATTATATTAAAGGCGCGTCTGATGAATCTTTAGAGTGGATTAAGGAAGCCGTCAAGAATCACGACGTAATCGTTGGTTTTAACTGTAAGAAGTTCGATATTCCTATTCTAAATAAGTATGGTATTGTGTTTGTTGGTAAGGTAATCATTGACCTTTGGGAAGTTCTTAGTGAACCAAAGTTGGATATGAAGACCAAGGTTCGTACTGGCGGTAAAGGTCGAGGCCAGTTTATGGGTCTTCGTCTTAATAGTTGGAGCCTTGCTAACATTGTCAAGGCATTAAATCTTGGTGAATACAAAACAGAAGGTTTTGATTATAGTATCTTAAGAAAGAATAAATGGACTCAGGAAGAAGAAGCCAGTATCATTGAATATCTAGCCCAAGATATTACTATTACAAAAAGGCTGTTTGAGTACACTAATCAATTCTTTTATCCCTTGACAGACCACTTAAGCGATAAGAACGTCAATCGGTTTACTTACATCACAGCGAGTATTGCGAGTGTGGCTTATAAGGTAATGTGTCACGAAGCCGGTCTTGAAGAAGAATACGGTGAGGGTGAGAGCGAGGAATATGAAGGAGGGTATGTTAGGTATCCAACTAAGAAAAAACATATTGGTCCTGTTGTTGCTTTTGATTTCCGTAGTCTGTATCCTAGTATCTATCGTGGATTCAATCTAGCGAGTCCGGCTCCGTATACTTACACCGGAAGTATGTTTTCTGGGAATAGTATGTTTCAAATCAAGGGACGATATATTGGTGATAAACAGGGAAAGATTGAACAGGTTCTTGGAAAGTTGTTCGGTCTTCGTAAGGTTTATAAAGCCAATAATGATAATCGAGAGTACCTTATTAAAATCATTATTAATGCGTTCTATGGAATTACTCCGAAGCCAACGTTCAAAAACGTTTATTCTCCTCACGGGGCAGAAGACTGTACCTATATCGGTCGAACAATGATTAAGTACGCTGCCGATATGTTTAACCAAAGAGGGTTTGAAGTGTTATATGGAGATACGGATAGTGTTTATGTGGCCCTCCATAACAAGACGAAAGAAGAAGCGATTGCTCTGGCTAATGAACTAACAAAACACTTCCTGGCTAATATGCCCTTCCCACACGATGATTTCGGACTGGCTCTTGATGCAGAGATTAAAGCCATTTTCTTTTTCCAGAATGACGACGAAACATTTAAAAAGAAAAACTATATTTATATAAAGAAAGACGATAAGATTAAGATTATGGGTTTACCAATTATCAAGAGTAATGCTAGTAAAATCGCTACAACTGTTTTAGATAAGCATTTAAAGAAGCAAATCTTAACAAAGATGGATATAGAGTTTCCGAGAAAGTATCTGGAACAAGTTATCTTTTATGAGTTAGAGAAAGACCTTGGACTGGCTATCCAAACCTATAAGGTTCGGGAAGCAACTTTTTATGAAAAGAACCCATCCAGTTTATACGCTCAAGTAGCGGGTAAATATGGGAGTGGGACTTTTGATTTAATCCCAAACGACCGTATTGGTGTTGGTAAAGATAAGAAGTATTGTACTGTCGAGGAGTTCCAAGAAAACAAACTGAGTGTTCGGTCTATTGACCTGAGTACTACTTGGAGCAATCTTGAACCGTTTATAAAGAACGAGCAAATGACGCTCGGAGAATATTAAAATGAAATGGCTAGTGTTTGTTCTTTTAGTGTTGTTGATTGGTTGTTCCCAACCACCATTAGTAGGCCAAGAAAAGTTTCATCCGTTGATGAAACTCGAAAATAATAAGTATTATCAAATCACCGTTAATTATCATAATCACACCTTAGACCGTTGGCCAAGAGCAGCAGAGATGTGTGCTGGCTATGATAACAGGGTGTGCTGCCCGTTATCGGAATGGCAATATGTGTGTGGCCCAAAACACATAGTAATTATCGAGTATCCAGAATGTGCCCCGAAGGTTAGTAATATCAGTTCTTGGAATTATAATTATTGTCAGACCATCTATCAAATGACTGAACCTAATTTCGCAGAAGTAATATTGAAGAGCACAGAGAGTTGAATTTATGAAGAATGTATTTATTACCGGAGTAGCAGGTTTTATTGGTTTCCATACCGCACAGCGACTTCTTAGCGAAGGTTGTAATGTGATGGGAATTGATAATATGAGCGATTATTATGACGTGACTCTTAAGGAGGCTCGTTTGAATATTCTTCTTAAGCATCCTCAATTCTCGTTCTGGAAGGCAGATATTAATGATACGGAACGATTGATTGGTTTGTTCAAGGGAACTAAGTTCGATGTTGTTTGCCACCTAGCGGGTCAAGCCGGAGTCCGAGATTCGATTGACCATCCATTTAATTACATTGATATTAATATTAGAGGAACTAATAGTCTCTTTGAGGCAATGGTAAAGACTGACCACAAGAAAGTAGTTTATGCCAGCAGTAGTTCGGTCTATGGAAAATATAAAGATGTAGACCAACCCGCTAGTTTATATGGTTTAACTAAACGAGTGAACGAACTACAAGCATTCTATTATAAAGAACTATATGGTTTAGAAAGTATTGGATTAAGATTCTTTACCGTCTATGGTCCATATGGTAGACCGGATATGGCTATCTTTGGATTTACCAAAAAGATTATGGAGGGAAGCAGCATCAACGTTTATAACCACGGTGAGTTAAGTCGTGACTTTACCTATGTAAGTGATATTGTAGACGGCATCTTCAAGTCCCTTCTAGTATGTAGTGAAGGAACATTGAAGGAAAACCCAGATAAGTCACCAGTTGTTTTTGACTTAGGGAAAGGTAGTCCCGATAAGTTAATGGATATGATTACCTTACTTGGTAATAAGATTGACTTACCTGTGGATATGAACTTTGTTGAGATGCAAGCCGGAGATGTTCTAGAGACCAAGGCAGATATTGAACCAGCCAAGGTTGCTCTTGGGTACTCACCCAAAGTCCCTCTCCACGAAGGAATCGACCACTTTGTTGATTGGTACAAGGTTTTCTATACTAAGAAGTAGTAACAAAAGGTTTAAATAGTAGTAAGCCCACTACTTATTAGATGGTCAAAAGTTACTTCTCACTCTATCGGAATGCGAAGAAACTATATGACCTTGGTACTATAAAAATCACGGATGTAAAAACCAATGCTGGCGGAGTAACAGATTTCGATTGTTACTACTTTAGTTGTGGTGAACACAACCCGATGTTAGGCATCGGAAAAGCCGGACACTATTGGACAAGAACGTGGTCTTGTGATTGTACCGTAAACAGTCTCAACCAAAAGGTAGAGTGTATCCACGTCAAAGCGTGTGAATTATTTTTAATGAACGGAGGATTCAATGGCAAAAAAGCAACCCAAGAAACAAGTGAAGGATGAAGTTATGAAGTTTAAGGTAGCCACTATCGGTGTAGAAAACTCTGATGGTGTCAAGTTCCTTGAGGTTCGTGCTATCGTTCCGCAAGATATTAGCAAAGAAGCCAACGCTGAGATTGAGAAGTTACTCACCTCAACACGCGATGGCTATGAATCAATCTTTAATAGACATTTCAAGAGATGAAGAATAATGGTTACCCGTAATAAGGAAAGATTAATCGGTGGTAGTATCCTCCGTAGGGAAGAAGCAAACGACTTTGCTTTGTCTCTGTTTCCAGAAAAGAGTCAAGCCGTTATGGTTTCGATTTATAAAAGTCCTAACAAGTATGGACTACGGGTACAGTTAGAGGATTATATGGAGTCGTGGCATCGAACGATGTACTCTATCCGGACAAATCCGAAAAACAAGAAGGCTCTTAAGAAAATTGTCAATGATTTGGCCGGTGATGAGCCTCTCAGGTCTGTTGATACAAGCAAGTGGCCAAAGCCAGATACAGAAAGTATTATTTGGGCTAACGTCGAAGCAATGATTATGCTTGAGTTAGTGAAAGAGAAGACCGTGGATTACGGCATTTGGAAAGGCAGGGAAGAAGCATTGTACAGCGTTCTGAATTGTAAATCACAAACGAACCCACAAACAATGTATACAATGAGCCATAGTGATATGCTCGAAAGTGCGATGTATGCTCTGTCTTCTGATAAAAAGAAACACTTTGGTTATTGGGAAATCTATCTCAAAGTAATTGACCCCAAACAAAAGAAAGGTACTTGTGGCCGAGAAGACTGGGATAAGATGAAGACGCAATGGAATCTTTGGAAAGCCAAGGCAAAAAAAGACATCTTCTCAACATATATCTGGTCTAGAAAAAGCCCCGGTTATAAAGATTTTAAAAAGAAGATGATTCGATGGGGCGAGGAAACCAAAGAAGCCCTTAAGAAAACGGAGAAGACAAATGGATGAACTAAAAGTCGTAGACCTTCCTGGTGTTGGTCCAGCCACCGCTGAGAAATTAGAAAGTGCTGGCTTAAGTACGGTTCTCTCTATCGCAGTAGCCCATCCCAGTACTCTAGTTGATGTGGCGGGTATGAGCGAATCCGTTGCTCGTAAAGTTATTAAAGCCGCTCGTGATGGTCTTGGTATTGGATTTACTGATGGTTTAGTCACCGAAGAAAACCACAAGAAGAAAGGGTTCTGTATCAGTACAGGAAGTAAAGCCTTTGATGCCATCTTAGATGGTGGTATTAAGAGTGGCGGTATTACTGAGATGTATGGAGAGTGGGGTAGTGGTAAGACGCAGGTGGCTCACCAAGTGGCTGTTGATGTTTTGAAACAAACCCCCGATGGTATTGTTGTTTATTTAGATACTGAGGGTACGTTTACCCCACTTCGTGTTCGTCAAATGGCGAAAGCGAAGAAACTAAACGAAGATGAAACTCTTAAAAAGATTAAAGTGGCTAAGGCTTTTAATAGTGACCACCAGATTTTTTTAGCCGAACAAGTGGATAGTTTGTTTAAACGAGGAGATAAAGTTGTCTTACTTATTGTCGATAGTCTTACCGCCCACTTTCGAGCAGAGTATACTGGCCGTGGAACATTGGCTGACCGACAGCAAAAACTCAATAAGCATATGCGTACATTGAGTAAGTTGGCTGATATCTATGATATTCCTGTCTTAGTTACGAATCAAGTAAGTACGAATCCTGGTGTATTCTATGGTAATCCTAACCAAGCAATTGGTGGAAATATTGTCGGGCATAATAGTCGGGAACGTATCTTCCTTCGTAAAGGCGCCAAAGGAACTAGGGTAGCGAAACTCGTTGATAGTCCGTATCTTCCAGACGCAGAGGCAACGTATATAGTAACAGAAAAGGGTTTAGAGGATATTGATTAGTATGATGCTGGAAAGCCAGAAAGAAGAAGCCTACCTGAAAGCCAAAGAATCTCTACGAGCAACTATTCTTATTGGTATTGTTTTAGAAGAAGCCACCCTAAACAAAGACCAAGAACGATTGCTTAGAGAAACAATTGAAGTTTTAACAGCAATGAACTTTGAGGAGTATATGAAACTCCGACCAAAGTTTGAACCAGAAAGTACTGGTTTTGATAATGGTCTTCGATGGATTCCCGAACAATAAAGAAACTCAATGAGTTCCGAAGTAAGTATTTTAGTACTCACTATCGGGCTGACTGGAATGTTATCCACTTAAGCGGGACTAGTAAGGAACACCAAGATATGGTTTATGAAATCTGTTGGTGGCTTTATAAAAATGGTATTCCGTTTGTCACGGAACCAATCCTTAAGAGTGGGTATAACCCAGACATTATGACACCCATTGGTATGCCCAAAAAGGTTATTGAAGTCCGTTGCAGCGAAACGGATAAACTAACCAAGGCTAAAGAAGTCCGTATTCCCGATGAGTTAATTGATGAGATTATCTATGTGGATGCAGGACAGAAGTTTACTGAGAAGTTGATATTATGAGTAACCCTCCCCCATTTTATATTAGCAATGCTTTCAACTGTTGGAAATGCCGTAAGTGTAAAACACAGTACCCAACATATTCTAAAGCGGAGAAGTGTACGTGTGAATGAAAACAAACCAATAGTAATTCCAAGCAACAGAGTATGTTGTTATGATGTCGATGAAACCTTAGTAATGTGGAATTTCGACGAAACCAAATATGATATGAAAGATATTATCTGGATTGATGGTGAAGCATTACTTCCTAATAAATCTGTTATCCAATCTTTAAAACGTAATAAGACTCGTGGCTTTGCTATTGTAGTCTGGTCTCAATCAGGATATGATTGGGGAGCCAAAGTAGTTGAACGACTAGAACTTACTAGTTACGTTGATGTTATTCTTTGTAAGCCTTTCCGGTATTATGATGATTTAAATGCTGATTACTGGATGGGGCAATGGAAGGATGCTAAGAATTACGAACCTTGAGGTAAGAAAATGAAAATCGGAGTCATTGGATATGGAGTAGTAGGACAGGCCATTCATCAGGTCTTTAAAGAAAAGGGTGATGAAGTCAAGTGGAAGGACCGTATTGACGGAACACCACTCCCTGAGTTGTGTGAGTGGGCTGAGTATATTTTCTTGTCACTTCCTACTCCTACGGATTTCGAGAATGAGAAGTATGACCTCAGTATCTTTGATAAGGTTATTTCTGAGATTGTCCCTTATGTTGAGAATACGGAAAAGTTGGTTGTCATTAAAAGTACCGTTGTACCTGGAACAACAGTCAAGTACCAAGCGATGTATCCAAAGGTTCGATTTATTTTCAATCCCGAGTTCTTAACAGCCGCAACACCAGTTGAAGATTTTAGAACCCAAGACCGTATCGTACTAGGAGTCCCAGAAAACGTTAATCCAGTAGACATTAGGGTTTATAACCATTTAATCCACTTCTATATTAGTCGTTTTCCAAAAGCCTCAATGTTCACAGTAGGATTTACTGAGGCGGAAATGATTAAGTATATGGGGAATATTTTCTTATCGACTAAGGTTATCTTTGCTAATGAGATGGCCGAACTCTGTAATAAATTAGGTGCGAATTATCATCTGGTTTCTTCTGTTGTTGGAATGGACCAACGAATTGGCCCAAGCCATTTAAAGGTCACAGAGAAGAAAGGCTTTAGTGGAATGTGCTTTCCTAAGGACATCATTGCCTTAATCAATCGCGGTGAAGAAGTCGGAGCAGATATGACATTGACCAAAACGGTTTGGGAAAAGAATAAAAAAATTCGCACCGTGAAAGATTGGGGGCAAAAGTAATGTTAGTAGAACAACCATTCACACAAGAAGTTCATTTTGATAATGGCACAAGACAAACCATCCGAGACATTACTTTAATTGAACAGGGAACTTGGTGGCACGTCCAAACCAAAGACAAGAGATATTATATTCTCAATCCAGAACATATCCTATTCGTAAGAGTTTATGGTAAATTAACTGAGGCGAAGAAATGATTGTAAATACCACATACAGCCTAGACGATGTATTACTTGAGCCACAACGGAGTAACATTAAAAGTCGGCTTGATACCAGTTTAAAAACCAAAGTATCAACGAACTATTCTATTGACTCACCACTAATGGCTACTAATATGAGTACTATTACTGAGTTTCCAATGATGAGGGCAATGCATTCAGTTGGAGGAGTGGGTGTGTTACACCGATTCCTAGAACCATATCAGCGCATTCAAAATATTCAAGAAGCCCTGGCTGCTGGCTGCCACCCCGTTATTGCCAGCATCGGTATTGGACCACAAGAACTAATGTGTGGTAAGAAGATGGCTCAAATGGGAGCAGACGTTATTCTTATTGATGTGGCCCACGGGCATTCGCAACAAGTAGTAGACCAACTCAAAGCGCTTAAGGATTATAAAACAGTTAAGCCTTTTGATGTTATTGTTGGTAACATTGTTACCGAAGATGCAGCCAGAGAATTTCTAGAGTTAGGAGCCGACGGGTTGCGAGTCGGTATTGGTGGTGGTAGTCGTTGTTTAACAAGAACGGTTACTGGTCACGGTGTTCCTAACTTAACTGCTATTAAGGACGTAGTATATGCTCGTGATGATTATCTTCATAAAGCAAAACGTTACGTGCCCGTTATTATTGATGGTGGCATTAAGACAAGTGGTGATATCGTAAAGGCATTATATTTTGGTGCTGATGTTGCTTGTCTTGGAAATTTACTATCTGGTACAGACGAAACCCCTGGTGAGTTAGTTACTAGAGATGGAAAGCATTTTAAGAAGTTCTATGGTATGGCCAGTAAAGAGGCTCAAGATGTTCATCGTGGTGGAATGAAAAACGGAACAGCCGCAGAAGGATTTAGTGAACTGGTTTCGTATAAAGGTAGTGTAAAACCTATCCTGGAACAATTATTAGGCGGCATTCGTTCAGGACTTACGTATAGTGGAGCAAACAATATTGAAGAACTCCGACAAAAAGGAAAGCCTGTTTACTTAAGTTCTTCGGCTAGAGGAGAGAGTAAGATATTATGAAGCCCTTAGAAAAGATTATTCTAACTGTGTATGGTCCGGCCAAGTTACTTCCCCAACGTCTCGGGGCGCATTATTGGCAACGAGATTATGAACTCCCTGATAAAAGAGTGGTTCCGCATCTCATTGCTACAAAGATGCGTGAGGATTACGTTCGGGCTATTGCTAAGGAGTTCCGTAAACAATACGAACTTGAGACTGGTAATGACTACCGATAAGTAGTAACAATAAGTTTATATAGTAGTATCCCCATTCTAGACAACAGATATAAACCATATTAGGTGAAAAGAAAAATGAACAAGAAAGGACAAGGCGGTTTCATTCTCGGAGGCATTATTGCAGTCCTATTTATTGGACTAATTATTTGCCTTCTCGGTTATGACACCGTAGATACCAGCCACATTGGAGTAAAGAATCGTTTCGGAGTACAACAGGGAACAATGGCTCCCGGTATGCAATGGACCGGATTGTTTACTCACGTAGAACAATACGACCTTCGCAGTCGTACAATGACCGTTGTAATGGACGAGAAAAATAGCGCCGTAGACCACGATGGTCAGAACGTGTACGCTACCGTTCAGATTAATTACCACTTGAAGTCCGAGAACATCGAGACAGCATACTCTCGTGTCGGACCAGATAATACAATGGAGAATATTCTTAACCTTCAAGGCTTAGTCCAAGAAGGATTCAAGACCGTTACCAGTCGTCACAGCAGCACAGAAATCTGGCAGCAACGCGATATGGTAAAGCAAGAAGCCGAAGACCAAATTCAAAAGAGTTTCCCTTCGGACTACTTCGTACTTGATAACGTAATTATTAGTAACCTGGATTACAATCCAGAGTTCAAGAAAGCCATCGAAGCACAAAAGGTAAATGAGAAACTTGCTCTTGCGAAAGAACAGGAAGTTCAGATTGCCCGTTTCGAGGCAGACCGTAAGATTGAAGAAGCCCGTGGTATTGCAGAGTCTCAGGCTCTAATGACGTTGCGCCTTGCAGAAGCAGAGGCAAAGTCTTTAGAACTTAAGAAGCAGCAAATCACCCCTCTGATGGTCCAGAACAACTGGATTGATAAGTGGGATGGTAAACTTCCCCAATATAATTTCGGTAGTGGTACAGACGTACTTATGAGTATGCCAGTTCCACAAGGTGGTTAAAATGGGAGTTGAGATACTATTTAGGGCACTTCTTTTTTTCTTTTTTATTTCGTTTGGATTATACGTAGTGGGCTACCTTATCTATAAGGTTGTTCATCGTTGGGGAACTCCTCCAATCCAAGCGGGTCAGAGAGTTGAAGACAGACACTACCACGATTGGTTGCAGTTCTGGAAGAAGGTGAAGTAAATAAAATGGTAAGACGAGTCGTGCGTCGGGAAGTAAATCAAAAGTTGTCTCGTGCGCAAAAAGAAAAGGCTTGTCTAGTATGTCAGGAAGGAGGAAGAACTATTGGTCGAATGGGCGATAAGGAACTAAACTATTGCGGTCACCACCGAAAGTATGGTGAACGTGTTCTTAATTTTCTTATTAATTCCGTATTCCAATACGAACTTACGAAGTTCTTAAACGATACTAAACAAGAGTTGTTTATGAAGAACAACCCAGAGTTATGTCCTCATTGCTATGAGAAACTAGCGAAGTACGTAACTTCAAAGATTGAAGACTTAGACGAAGTTAAACGATGGCACGGGAAAACCAAGTAACGGGATGTGAGAAATGTTCCCTGTTAATGAAACTAAATCAACAACTCATCTTGGAAAAGAAACAATTGTTGTTGGATTTAGAAAGTGCCAACCGAACGATTAATTTAAATGGTCCAATCAACAAGAGCCAAAGGAGCCAGAAGCGTTAGACACGCACTTGATTATTATACTAGTCAGGGCTGGCTTGTTGATAAAGTAGAAAAGACCGGTCGTTTTATTGTCGATAAGGATTTATATAATCTCTTTGACCTTGTTGGTGTCAAGAAGAACCATTCTGTTTTTATCCAAGTAAAGACCAATGTACCCCCAAACAGAGCCAAGTATCTGGAGTTCGCTAGTAGATATGCCGGTGATAGATTACTCGTGGAAAGTTTTACGTGGTACGACAGAGATGGATTTACTATATTACAGTATTTAGATAATGGAGAGATAGTGAGAAATAATGAAAACCGCAAGACAAAAAATGTGTGAGAAAAGCCTTCGGTATCTACAAAAGTATCAGTCTTATTTTGGCTTTGCTGATTGGGCTGTAACTGTTGAAGACCGGACTGACGAACCGAATGTGGCTATTGCTCGTGCGGCAATTAATATTAACGAGAAGAAACTTAAGATTATTCTTTATGAAGACTTTATCGACGAGGATACCGATAGAGAGGATGTTCTTATTCACGAGTTCATTCACGCTCGTCACGAAATCAAGAGACAGAAGTTCTCTAAACAAACTTTTGAGATGGAGTACGAATTAGAGGAAGAAATGGTGAATGATATTACCAGGGGTATTATGAAGACGATTCGGGATTACGAGGCTTTGAAGAAAGTAAAAACCATCCCAGAATCTTCTGATGTAGTAGACTCTAAGATTAAAAGGAAAAAACTAAAGAAGTGATTGAATGCGTAAATTAGCCCAGACATTGTGTGCGCTTGTTTTGACATCGGCTCTCTTTGCTGATACGGGTAATAGTGTGGCTTTGCGAAAAGACCAAGCCCATCCTGTTTGTAATAAACGGGAACTTAAGCATTGGAAAGCCGATAACGCAGCGTTATCGGATGCCGACCGTCAATGGATGGAAATCTGGTCCCATAAGGAATCCAAGCGTGATTATAATAAAGATGGCATCGAAGATATGTTTGAGATTGTTTCCACCCAGTATGTTCGAGAATGTAACATTGCCACGATTCTTCCTTTAAAAGAAGTGAACGTGATGTTTACCGATGGAAAAACCGGTAGACGACAACTATGGAATTGGAACGGCGGAGTAGCCGATAACCTTTCTGTGGATATCGATAAGCGAAATATTACTATTACTGGTTTTTCTTATGACCGTTCCCGATGGTCAAAGACATTACATTACGAACGTTAAGAGGTATTTAAATGGTAGGTCTAAGTTTTAAATCAACAGTCAAGAATCCAGTTTATATCTGGCTCGGTGATGAGATGTATTACGTAGCCAAACCAGGAACGAATGTCACTACACTAGATTCAGTAGTGGTGTTTACCCCAGTATCATCTTTTAAATATATGTCCGAACAAGTCAGCCTATTTAAATCCGTTAAGGCTCATTGGGAAAAGACTTCCAGGGACCACTCCCACACGGTAGCCATCCCACTTCATCGGGTATCTTGTGTCACTAAGACGTAATCACACAAGATTTAAATACTAGTAGGTCTTACTGATAGTATGAAAATCGCCATATCTGGCAAAATGGGTAGTGGAAAAACTACCCTAGCCAATGTTCTAATTACCCAATATGGGTTTGTCGGCCTGTCTTTTGCGAAGGCTTTGAAAGAAGTTGCTATGACCGAGTATGGTCTTAGTCACGAAGAAGCGTTCGGTAATAAAAAGAACCGAGAGTTACTTCAACAGATTGGAGAAGACAAACGCAATGAACACGGACAGAACTATTGGGTTGATAAAGTTCTAGAACAATTAAATCAAAATCCTAATGCTAACTATGTTGTTGATGATGTGCGGTATCACAGCGAGTACAAGGCTTTAAAAGACAATGGGTTTATTATGGTCCGTATTGATTCCCGAATGGAACTACGCCAGGAACGCCTGGGAGACCGATTTAAAAACCCAGACCATATTAGTGAAACACAACTTGATACTATCGTCCGTCCTGATTTTGCGGAAGAAGGACAGGATTCGTGGGATGTTTATATTATAAACAACAGTTCCATTGATACGTTCGAGAGTTTCGCTGAGTCTATTTATAAAGCCTTTTCTGACGACCCTGAAATACCTACCAAACAAGATAACGTTTAAATAGGTAGAAAGGTATTATCATTATGAATCTTATGAACTTGACAGAGTGCGCTAGCGATAGCGACTATATCAACGACTTAGATACGTTTATCCTAAAACACTACGTTAAGGATAAAGTGAATTCTACAAAAGAATAAAAAAGATTTAACAGTTTTTAGTTTTCTAAAAACAAACAGGAGGTAAAAATATATGGAAGCCAAAGCAATGTGGGCCATCATTATGGGAGCCCTGGTTGTTCTTGGAGCCGTAGCCTTCGGAGTTCATCAGCACAATGTTGCTGAGAATGCCGAACTAAAGGCAAGCGAAGCCCAAGCCCAGGTAGCCCTTAAAGATGCCCAAGTAGCAGAAGCCCAAAAGTCTGCTGAGGCACAAAAGCGCCAAGCAGAGGAAGCAGTCAAGGCCGCAGAAGCGGCCCGTAAGGTAGAGGAAGAAAAGGCCAAGGCCGCCTCAGACCAATTGGCTGCAATTGAGGCAGAGAAGGCTGCTGCAAAGGCAGAAGCGGACGCTAAGACGTACCGTGCATACTTCGAGGACTCTAGTGACATTCTAGAAGTAGGAGAGTCACTAAGTGCTGTGAAGGATGTAATTACGTCTGCGGAACTTAAGACCCTAACAAGTGGAACGATTTCTACAAGTTACGGTCAGACAGACTACAACCAATATCTTCGCTTTGAAGAATCAAGTGGTAAAGTAGTCTTCGGTGAGAACAACGATGATGTGGTTGGTGATTTCCTCTACTTCGAGGCAAACGAACCCATCTACGAGTACGAACTAGAGTTCCCAAGCGGTCTTGAATCCGCAGTTGAAGATGGTGTTCTCCGTGACCTTGATGGACGCAAAGTAAATGTCCTCGGCAAAGATTACACCTTCGTCAATAGCAAATACGATTCAGGAAGTCAGCGTGTAGAACTCGAACTCCTTAGCGGTGATAACATCATTACGCTACGTGAGGGCGAGACACAGAAAGTAAAGGTAGGAGATGTTGAACACGACGTAGTTCTTACGTTCGTGAGCGACCCTAACACAGGTTCTCCAGAAGCCAAGATTAGTGTCGATGGTGAACTCACCCAGGCACTTGGTGAAGGAGAGACAGACATTCTCGATAGTGGTCTTGAAGTCGGTGTTAGTGAGATTCTAACGAACTCCCGTGAGAGCATTGTGAAGATGTTCTTCGGCGCCCACAAGATTGTCATTAGCGACAAGATTACGGACGACCTATACTCTAGTGGTGCTGATGTAGACCGTGAGCGCATCAACTATGTCGATGTTTCCGTTAAGGGTACAGTCGATGGTAGCAAGGTAACGATTTCGAGTATTAAGTACCGGGTTAGTGCAGACGCAGCCGATGGCAGCGATATCTTCATTGCCCCTGGTCACGGACTCAAAGAAGTTACCCGCCGACCTATTGGCCTACTTAGCGACAAGTTCGACATCAAGTATGATGGCCTAGCGGATGTAGAGACAACTGAGTTTGCAGTTCGCCCAAGTGGTGACGAACGTTACACGCTTGAATTCACTAACCGTAAGGGTAGTGAGTACAGCATTGATTACGTTACGACAAAGAATGGTATCTTCAAGTACGGTACAGACGACGAAGACCTTTGGTTTGTTGAAGCCGGTAGTTCCAGTACGTTCGTGGTAGCACGTAACGATGTTGCTGTTCTTACCGATGCCCCAACTGACAAGGGTTACACGGCAGTTGTCCGTTATGAAGACATTGACACGACCGATAAGATTCTCACGTTTAGTGACCTCGGAAGCAAGGGTGGCGACATCCAAGTTTCCTACACAGGAACGGAAGGAGTCGATGCTGTTGGAGACCTTATCGTAAACGGTAAGACCTTCAAGGTATACGTCGGTGGTGGACCTGACCACAAACTCGCAATGGACCTTACCAGCGATGGTAACGTCGATGGTACACACGCACCTATTGTAATCAATGGTGGTGGTATCTTCCACGCAGGCCCAGCGACGATTGTAGGTACGTCTTTCGTCACAGACTTTACTACGCTGGAAAAGAATTTCGACAACTTGATTGGTGATGAGGTATTCACTCTCACCTTCTCAAAGACACCTGAGGATGAAGTAGCACTTGATGTATCGAGTGGTCTTGACCTCTTTAGTGTTGGCGACGACGATGTTGGAATGAGCCGATTCGGTAGTGTTATCCGTGTTAAGGACAACGATAATGGTCCTGACAGTTTCGAGATGGCATACCCAGTCGAACAGCGTAAGGCAGAAGCCTACGTCTTCATTGGCTAAGTAGCCAATGATTTCCTTTTTTTATTTCTTTTTCTTCTTAAGTGATTCTAATGAATTACGAACGTTGGTGGAACGAACACCCTTGGTTTCGGAAAACCATTCTTACAATTATTTCTATTCTCTTATTTTATCTGACCATCAAGCAAGCGCTTAATTAATTACTTATCAGTAGTAACGAAATGTTTAAATACTAGTATACCCTTATAGGTATATAGTTATTTATATATTTTAATGAGGAAACGACCCAATGGAAAACAAGGCCTCTGAGCCAAAAATCTTAATTATCGATATCGAAACTAGTCCCATAGTAGCTTATACGTGGGGGCCTAAGTGGGAAGCCAACCTTCTGGAAGTCAATGAAGAAAGTCAGATTATGTGTTTCTCAGCCAAGTGGCTAACAGGGAAACAAGTAACCAAAGGACTTTCTGATTACCCTGGTTATAAAAAGAACGTTATTAACGACAAGCACATCGTTGCTGACATTCATAAACTTCTTGACGATGCTGATATGGTCGTTACCCAAAACGGTATTTCATTTGACCACAAGGTTATCAATGCCCGATTCTTAGCCAATGGTATGGCTCCTCCGTCTCCTTACAAGATGGTAGATACTAAGATTGAAGCCAAGAAGTATTTGAAACTCGCCAGTTATAGTCTTGATGATATGGGCCAGTATTTTGGTCTAGGTCGCAAGATTGAGAATGGTGGTTTTGGTTTATGGAAACTGTGCATTGCTGGCAACAGCAAGGCGTGGAATCTAATGAAGAAATACAACGCTCAAGATGTTCTATTAACAGAGAAGGTCTATTTAAAGATTAGACCATTTATGAAAACCCACCCTAACTTTAGTGTATTGAATAATAAGAACAATTGCCCGAAGTGTGGGTCGAGTAAGATTCAATTGCGTGGTAGTGCTATGACAAGTAGTATGATGTACCAACGTGCGCAATGCCAAGGTTGTGGTGGATGGTTCCGATTCGGTAAGCGAATCCTGACAATTAAGAACACCCGTACAAACGTTTAAGGTGCGTGATGGAAACATTAACTAAGAAGATTGTAACCAGAAAAAAGGACAGCCCTGTTCACGTTGCGATTTTCAGCAACGGACCAGAACTACCAACCGGCTATGCGAAAGTAATCCGAGAGATTGCTATCCGTCTAGCCAACGATGGTAGATTCCGTATTAGTTTTATGAACGAGAACTACGGTGGTCAGAAGGCGGCGTGGAATGGATTCGATGTTTATCCCTGTCATAACCAGAATATGGGTGAAGTCGCTAAGACGTTCGTTGAAAAACTCCAAGAGTCGAAGGCGGATATCGTTATTATTCTAGAAGATAGTTTCACTTTAAAGAACTTTGGGTTTGAAAACATTATCAAGATTCCACAAAAGAGAATCTTCTATATCCCTCTTGATGGAGATTGGGTTCCAACTACTGGTATCAACGTTATTCGTAGTATGGATAAGATTGTTAGTATGGCCAAGTTCACACAGGATACTCTAGCCAAAGAAGGTTTTGAAAGTGATATGATTTATCACGGTGTAGACCTTGACTTGTTTAGTCCAGTTAGTATGGATGCGAAGCGACAGTTGCGACAAATGGTTGGGCTGGATGAGAACGATTTCGTTATTTTTAACTATGGTCGTAATAGTTTACGTAAGAACAATCAGGCTCTTATTCATATTGCGTGTTCTTACTTAAAGACCGCTCCGGCTAATCACAAAGTGCTTTTCCACATTATGGAAAAAGAAGATGAACACTTGAATCTTGTTGATTTCATTGACCGACATATGAAGTCTGAATTTGATAAGGAAGTATTAGACCGTCTTATTTTTACAAATCACAATCACGCTAATCCGGCTACCGACCATCAGGTTGCGGCTATGATTCAAATGAGTGACTTAGTGGTTAGTGCTAGTACAGGAGAAGGATTTGGTTTACTTATGGCCGAAGCAATGGCTTGTGGGAAACCAGTAGTTCATACGGATTATACAACTCCTTTCGAGTTGCTTACTGATACAAGTATGGGTGTGGGCGAACGTGGATGGACAGTTCCTCCAGCAGCCAAACACATCAGTAGTTTTAATACCGAACACGCTTATGTGGATAAAGAGAAGTATGTTGAACTCTTGAATCAGATTGTCCAAGACCCTACGGAAATGAAACGTCGTGGGGCTAACGGTCGGTACTTCGCTGAGAAGTATCTGAACTGGGATTATCTTGTTGAGGAGTGGAAAACCCTTATCCTAAAGATGGTTTAAGATAATATTTAAATACTATTGTTAGTATATATAACAAAAGAAAATAACACTTAAAAGAGGATTCATTAAAAATGGCAAACGCAAATATTCGGCAAGTGACCGAAATTAATCCTAATGGAAAATACGTCATTCAATTTCCAGAAGGCACTTCGGAAGAAGTGAGAAAACAAATGGATGAAGTTCTAGAACTTGCTCGTAAAGAGAATAAGAATGTTTACTTAGAACCCGGTGTTAAGGTCATTGACCTGGAAACCGCTTCCCGTGCGGAGGTTATTCAACCAACCCCTGCGCCAGTAGAAACCCCTATTGTAGAAGCACCTGCGCCTGAACCAGTCGTTCAGCCTCAGCCAGTTCAGCAACCACAAGCACCACAACCCGGCTACGTCATTGACCCAAACGCGGTCATTATGGCACAGCAACCCTTCCAGACGGCAGGAGCGTATTACCAATACAACCCCCTACCACAACCTCGATATGTTGCGCCAGTCCCACAAGGTCAAGCGGTTCCTGCCCCGATGTATCATCCGGGTGTTGCGCCTCAATACGCGTGGGCGCCACAACCTCAGTTCTATCAAGTCCCTGCGCAACCTGTGTATAATCCACAGTTGGCGGAAGGCCCAGTAGGACAGCAAGCGGCTCGTGTAGCACAGCCTGTTCCCGCAGCACCGGTTCGTCCGGCTAATGCTACGATTGAACACCAGCCCTATACGTTGCCACAGCAGCCTCAACAGTAAACTTCCGTTTTACGCTCAATTCCTAATTAGGAAATTGTTTCCTTATTAGAGAACTCTTTGGAGGATAAAGCGTCAAAATGGAAGATACAATACAGTTACGAACGCAGGTACAAGACGAGGACGGTAACTCGTTTCTCGCTGACCTCACAATTGAAATGAGTGAGATTAAGCAACGTCTTGGTGCTTTGGGTTTAAAGATAGTGAAGAAGAAATGAGTTGAATTATGTCGGATGAAATGATTAAGTTATCGCCTAGTGCGATTAACACGTACTTTCGCAGCCCGCGATTGTTCTATTACCAGTACGTGTGTCGGTTAAAAAACCCACCTAATATCCATCTTTATAAAGGAAGTTTTGTTCATAAGGTCTTGGAAGACTTGTTTGCTTTCCCAAGATTTACTGAACCACAACGCTTCTTTGATGCGCAGATGAATACGTGGAGTCCACCACAGGCAATCATTGACCATTTAGACCCTGGTGATAACATCGAGAAGCACAAACTCGAAGCCAGTAAAATGCTCAATATCTTCGCTCGTCGATTTAACGATAAGATAGATATGATTATGTTAGAAGGCAAAGCACGAGACCGTAGCCACGCCTGGAACTTAATCAAACCCAAACTTCGTGAGCATAAGATTTTTGACGAAGAAAGAAACATTGTGGGTATCATCGATAGTATCGAAACTAGTTTTGATGAAACCACTTATATTATTGATTACAAGACCAGTAAGTTATATAAGAACACCGTACCTAACGAGTACGTGCGGCAGGTAAGTATTTATGCGTACCTGTTTTCTAAAGAGTTTGGGAAGTTACCTAACTATGCGGGTATCAATTACTTGCGCTATGGAGAGACCTTCTTAGTTCCTATAACGGATGCGGTCATTCAACAGGCTAAGGATGATATCGACCTCGTAAGGAAGAATTCGTTCAGCCGTGATATTAACGATTACCCGAAAGGTAATGATGAATTTGCGAACAGAGACATTGAATACTTTGAAACGAAATACCCCCAACTCAGTTCAACTACCCGGTCTTAAATGTACGTTCTGTGGCAAAACAGCAATTGTAGTTTATAAAGGCTACACGTTGTGCCGCAACCATCACTTTAAGAACCTTCTCCAAGAACGAAAAGAAGCCGTTAAGAACGAACTCTTAAATGGTGACTATCGTAAAGCCCTAGACCAGAATTATATGGGTGGAGATTTCCAAAGAAAATTCTTACGAGATTATGTAAAAATGTTCGGTGAAGACAATGACTATTAAAATTGCTTTTATTGCGGGATTCTTTGATGGGGAGGGATGTGTATCTTTTAGAAAATCAAAGAATAATAACGGCACATCTTTTATTTTACCAGCGGTGTATATTACAAATACCAATAAAGATATATTAATGGCGATTCAGACCTTTTATGGATTTGGGCAAATTAACCAAAAGAAACCAGGTAATTCAAGGTCAAAAATTCATTATCACTATATCATAACAAAGAATGATGATATATTAAAATTTTTAAAGACTATTGAACCATATTCGATTATTAAAAAGAGTATATGCCAACTAGGAATTAAGACTTGTGTTATGAGAAAAAAGATTTCATCAAAACAAGGAACTTATCATAATGAAAAATATACAATTCAAGATAGAGAGACTATGTTTAAAGTTTATGAACAGGCTAAAGAATTAAACAAGAGAGGAGTATAATGGTAATTAAAATTGCATTTTCTGTTGATGATGTTGCACCTAAGGTGGGCTATGGTCTATTGTTAGATATGGACCCCCTTAAGTACTTAACGAAACTCAATGAAGAATTCGGTTGTAAATTTACCCTGTTTACTATCCCCGTTGATTCGGAATTAGAACAACAGGATATTCGTAACAACAAGGTTTGGTGCGAGAAGATTAGAAAGACACCATACTATGAGATTGCTGCTCACGGTTTAACACATAAGCCAATCAAACCAGAAATGGGTGGGCAAGAATTCTTAGGTCGTGATATCCCAGAGATTGAGATGCGTATCAAGACCAGCAAGGATATCTTTAACACAATGGGTTTTGATGTTCAGGGTTTCAAGAGTCCAGGATGGGCACAACCAGTCGAGATTTATGACATTTTAAAGAAGCACGGGTTCAAATATATTGGAGACCACTTCATTGGAACTAAACCAATCTCCCATAATGGTATTTACCGTATTCCTTATACGTTTAGTATTGAGAAGATTTTCCACGCTGAACACCAAGATGGTGATGTGATTATCCTACACTCACATATTAATCCTGTTGATGGTCGTACCTTAAATGCGTGGAATGAACAACTCTATCAGAATGTTCGTGGTTACTTACAGCATATGAAAAAGAAGCACGGCCAGATTGAGTTTGTGTTTATGAAGGATTTGATTTAATGAATATCACTATCTTAACAGAACAAGATAACCTCCACGGCAACGTGAGAGCAAAAAAGAATAACCTACGAACCGATACAGCGTTCGCTCTAATGACAGACTCTTTCTTTCTGCCTTATAGTATGATTGAGACAGAAACCGGGGCTAGGACATTGGCAAACTCTGACTTAGTAATTCTTGTTCCAAGTAAGAATCATCCCGCCATCTTAGCGTATGCGGATGATATTAAGAAAAGGTTTAAGACCAAGATTGCCATTATGCAAGAAGGAGACAGAACCTTATATCAAGACTGGTCAGTAGCAAACCAATTTACCTTCTTAGCCACCATCACAACTGTAGCCGACGTTCTATTTGTTCATAACGAATCAGACAAAGAGTATTTTAGTGCCATTACGGACAAACCAATTCTGGTTATTAAGTCCACTATCTTCTTAGAACTCCTCCGGGATGCTAGGATTAGCGGTGAACAGAAGAAAGAAAGCCTGTTCATTGGTGGTAATATGTGTCGCTGGTATGCTGGAATGGACAGTTATTTAACAGTTAAAGACTTAGGGTTTTCGGAAATTGTTTTCCCCAGTATGGGTCGTAAACAAAAAGACGAAGAAGAACTAATGACGGGTTTGGATAAACGAATTCGTTATTTGCCCTATTGTACCTGGGCTGAGTTTATGCAGAATCTTAAAGGGGCGAAGTATGCTATTCACTTAATGCCAGAAGCAGCAGCGGGTAGTTTCAGTTTGAACTGTGCAGCCTTAGGCGTCCCCTGTATTGGTAACATCGAAGATGATACTCAACGAGAGTGCTTCCCAGATTTATCCATTAACGTTCACGACGGAGATTCTATCAGCAAGGCCAGAAGCCTATTGGTCTCTCTCCAGACTAATCCTGATTTTTATAATATGGTAGTAGCCAAAGCCCTTAAGAAGATTGAGGAGTTTGATGGTGATAACCGACGAGAGAAAGTAAAGCAAGATATTGCTAATGTATTGCGGTGAAAATAAGTTATGGCAACGTGTCTAGTAACCGGCGGACTTGGTTTTCAAGGAACACACCTAACCAGCGCCTTAATTAAGAATGGCGATGTGGTATATGTCTTGAACACACCAGCAGAACACGCCAAAAAGAATTTAGAAATCCTACAAAAGCACAATCCTCTAGTTGAATTAAACAAAAACCTGTTTGTTATTTGGGGAAGCATCGAGGATAGTTCTATTATGGAACGCCTAGTTCCACAATGTCAAACGGTGTTTCACCTAGCGGCAAAGATTAATGTGGATGAGTCTATTGAGCGACCAGAGGCTTTCTTTGAAACCAATATCAAAGGGACTTATAATATTCTTAATTGGGCATTAAAGAATAAGACTCGTGTTATCCTGGCTAGTACTTGTGAAGTTTATGGTGGTGGTGAGTACTTGAGTGAGAATTCGATTCTGAATCCACGCAGTCCTTATGCCGCCAGTAAAGCAGCAGCCGAAAGAATTGCTTATTCCTACTCAACAACTTATGGTCTACCTGTGGATATCGTTCGTCCATTTAATGTTTATGGTCCTCTCCAGAAAGATGGTGGTCACGGTGCAGTAATTGGTATCTTTACCAAGAAGATAAAGAACGACGAGGAGATTCAGATTCACGGAGATGGCCATCAGGGCCGTGATTTTATTTACATCGCTGATGTTATTAAAGGTTATATGGATATTTATAAATCCACTCCTGGTGTTGAAGCCAAAGTCTACACTTTCGGCACAGGACGGGATACTAGCGTTAATGAAATCGTGGCTGAACTAGAAGCCCTTATGAACAAGACGGCTAACAAGAAGCACGTTGAAGGTCGTAAAGGACAAGTCACCACGTTCATTGCTAAGAACTCCTTAAGAACTTATTTCGACGAGGAAGAAGTTCTTTCGTTTAAGGAAGGTCTTCGACGATATTATAATTGGGTCAATGATGGTACACTAGAATTATGAAAATCGCTTATTTATCTGACTTAGATTTTGTCGGGTTCATTCCTGAACAAGAGAATAATCTACGAGCAGATATATCGTGGCTTAAGACAATGGATATGTTTCACATCCCCTTTGACCAAGCCGTAAGAAACGTAAACCAACTTGAACAGTTTGATATTGTTATTATGAACTATCCTAAACTCCACAATGGTTTTATGGATACGTATATCCCCTTCTTGTTTGATTCGCTTAAGAAACCCAAGAAAGGTATGATTCAGCACGGTGGGTATGATTTCTTTATGGGTTGGAATATGGAAATCCAATCTAAGTACCTATCACTTATGCGTCGTAGTGACTTCTTCATTACAACGAATGAAGATGATATTAAAAAGTTTGAACTTCTCGCCCCAAAGACTCCTATTATATACTTCCCTTCTGAACTCGATTGGGAAATTGTTTCCAAACTTGATGATGGTAGCCGTCAAGACCGGGTGATGATTGGTGGTAATATGAGCGAGTGGTATGCTGGAACAATGAGTCTAGCAGTAGCGGAGAAGTTTGATATGCCAATCGTTGTCCCAAGTATGGGACGAAAATATCCAGATGAAGAAACTTATACCAAAACCGTGGTCGGAACACCCGTTCAATACCTTCCTTACCTCCCTTGGAGTATGTGGTATACTGAATTATCGCATTGTAAGTATGGTGTTCAGATGATGCCAGTTGCGGCTTGTGGAACGTTTGCTTTGGCTTGCGCCAGTCTTAAGATTCCTTGTATTGGTCGCGGTCATTTATCTATTCAAAAGACTTGCTTTCCAGAATTATGTGTGGACGAGTCCTATTCAAACATCGATGAAAAGGTAGCCTTGGCTAAAAAGGATTATGTTCGCCTAGGTGAATATGCTTTCCAAAAGTACCAGGAAAATTTTGTGCGTCCTGTTATCCGAGAAAGAACTCTAAAGCAATTCGAGGCATTGTTCAAATGAAAATCGGCTGGATGATAATGGGCACAGGCACTAGAGGACTAGAAGACAACATTCAAATCCTTAATAAGATTCTTGACACGCACCCAGAAGACGTAGCCCTTATATACTCTAACGGAACTCCTGTTACTACTAACAAGAGAGAACGAATGTTTTATATAGAAACAAATGCTAATAGTGGTCCAGACCTAGGCGCCGGAGACGCAGTAAGTATGTGTGGTATCTTAATCGATAAGCACCCCCAACTTAAAGCAATGGACTACTGGGTATTTGCGAATTTCGACTGTGTTCTCCACGGTCACGAAGCCACAAGAGCGTTATGCCAATCAATGAAAGACACGAATAAAATCTTTGCTAGTTACTTCCGTCAAATCAATGTTGATATGAATGAGCCAGTAGCCCCTCACAGCGATTGGTGGGTCTTTGACAATAATTGGAATCTAGATTGTGACTTCTTCAAGAAGTTTCATTTAATAGACCAATCGTGGTGGCTTCAAGAGAGATTGGGTAAGTACGAAGGAACTGAACTCGCACTACTTCGATTATTATCAGAAGAACTTGTTCCAACATCCTGGGAATATTACCGTGGACCAGTATGGAAGTTTATGCAAATTGACCAAAAACACGTTCCGAGTTTTCAGGCAGGAGGGGCTATTATGAATCATCCCCGAATTCTAAACTTGGGCCTGACGGATTACAGAAAGAATTGTCAATTCTTTTTTCACACACACGATATGGACGAGTACCAGAAATGGAAGCAAGAGGTAGGATTATGAATATCTTAGTTACCGGTCACCAAGGATTTGTCGGAAGACATCTTGTTCCTAGCCTAGAAAGCCAAGGTCATACTGTTTATGGTTTGGATATTAAAGATGGTGGCGAATTCGATGTTCGTTTAGATGTCCTCTTTGCTAAACAAAACAATGAAACCGTTCCTTTATCGGATAAGAAAATCGATATGGTTATTCACCTAGCCGCTAATTGCAGCAACCCGGTAAGTATGAAGAACCCATCATTGGACTTTACCACAAATGCGCTCGGAACATTAAAGGTTTTGGAGTATTGTAAGAAAGATAAAATTCCCATTCTATTCTTTTCAACCTGTCGAGTTTATGCAGATGGTTATCGAGAAGCAATGAATGGCCCAGGAGAGTACCAAATTAATTATGGTTATGACGGCAACGAGCCACATCTACGACCACCATACGGACTAAGCAAATTAACAGCCGAGAATTATATCATCCTATATAATACCTTATTTGAAGTTCCCTATATCATCTTACGTCCAAGTACTATCTATGGACCGGGGCAGGACGGCACAGAAGAAGCCGGATGGATATACCACTTCATTAATAAGGCAATCGAGAAAGAACCAATCACCGTTTTCGGTGACGGAGAACAAGGTAGAGATGTTCTTTATATAGACGACCTGATTGCTCTAGTTATGGAGATGGTCGGAGACTTCAAGAAGTTCAACAAAGATTTCTACGGGTCAAGTATTAATATTTATAACGTCGGGGGCGGGTTCGATAATTACGTAACCCTCAACGACGTATGTGCATTCTTGGATGTCACACCAGAATATGACAAACCAAGAAGTCCTGATTTCAAAATATATTGTAGTAATATGGAAAAACTATTCCAACAAACTAAGTGGCGACCAACAACTAAATGGCTCACCGGAATTAATAAAATAAAGAAGGAGATTGAAAATGGAAAAGATTGATACAAGCATCAAAAAAGTACTCGTTACTGGCGGAACCGGATTCATTGGTGGCCACGTTGTTGATGTACTTCTCGAACAAGGATATCAAGTCAGCGTCTTTGACCGACACGAAATCCTAGAGAAATATAAGAATCCTAATGTCGAAGTATTCCTTGGTGATACCCGCGACTATGAAGCCCTGAGTGAAGCGATTGCTAAACACGATGGAGTCATTCATATGGCAGGAATCCTAGGAACACAAGAGACTATTGATAAACCAATCCCTAGTGTTGAGACCAACATCATCGGCGGATTGAATGTAGCCCAAGCGTGTCGCTTCTATAAAAAGAAAGCCGTTTATATCGCAGTAGGAAACCATTGGATGAACAACTCATATAGTATCACCAAGACCACAGCAGAGCGGTTTATGTTTATGTATAACAAAGAACACAAGACTCAGATTGCTGTTGTTCGTGGATTGAATGCTTATGGACCACGACAGTCTCACGCCCCAGTAAGAAAGATTATGCCCAACTTCGTATTACCAGCCCTTCGTAATCAAGACATTCTTGTGTATGGAGATGGCGAACAAAAGATGGATATGATTTATGTTCGTGACCTAGCCGATGTTCTCGTTCGAGCATTGGTTGTCGAACACGGAGTATATGACAAAGTATTCGATGCGGGTACTGGTCTTGCGCCGACAGTTAATCAAATTGCTGAAACCGTTATTCGTGTTGTATCGAAAACCAACTCAGTAGCCTCCAGTTTGTCTAAGTTGTCTCACGCCACTATGCGTCCAGGCGAACCAGAACGTAGTGCTGTAGTCGGAGACCCAGAAACACTTCGTCCATTGTTTGGCGGTGAACTTCCTAAGTTCGTCAGTTTAGATGATGGTGTACTTCGTACGGTAGAATATTATCGAGCGAACCTTGATAGGTATCAATGATGGAACTGGTTAAGAAAAAACTAATGGCTGTGGAATGGGTTAATGGAAAACCTGTCGTTAAAGAAGTGGAAATGATTATTGATTGGACCCCCAACACCTAAATTTATGAGGAAAAAATGACTGGACGAAAAGCCGAACAAAACACCAACCTAGAAACAATCAACACGCTCATTGAACCTAATACGAAAACAATGGTAGACCGTTATGTGTTTGCCAGCAATTTCTGTAAAGGAAAAAGAGTTCTGGATATCGCTTGTGGTTATGGTTATGGAATGTATATCTTGGAAGGTTTAGGAGCCAAACAAGTTGTTGGAATGGACCTGGATGAAGAAGCCGTTGCGTTCAATATTGGTCGAAAGCGTTTCGAGGCTTGGAAAGAAGATGTAACTTATGATTGGGCAAAGAACGTTCACACTTTCGATTACGGGATTCCCGATGATAAAAAACAATGTCAAACGAGTTACTTCCTAGGAAACAGGAATAAGTTCGATGTCGTTGTTTCGGTCGAAACGTTTGAACACGTTCCAAGAGAAACTGTTCCGACAATGCTAAAAAACTTCCAGTATGCCTGTAAACCAGGAGGAAAGATTATCATAACAACCCCTCGAAGAAAGATGCCAGTCTGGGACTACCAAGGTGGAACACATTGTTATGAATACAGCATTAATGAATTCGTTGAAGAAATCCAGAAAATATTCGGGGACAGAGTAGAACTTTATTTCGCCCACGAGTTCCGGCATCAACTATCACCAGAACTTAATACTATCTTTACCAAAGATAGTGAACACGCCAACCAATGTGCCGTGATGGTAGCAGTAATCACAAACGGTGAATAAATATGGAAATGAAAGATATCACAATTATTATTCCAACACGAGCGGATTTAGAATACCTAAAGGCTTGTTTGGAAAGCATCAGCAGCAAACCACAATATAAGGACTGTTCCATCTTAGTGGGTGCTGACACACCGACTAAAGAAGTTGAAGACTTCCTGACCACAAGTAAGTACCAGTTTAAGATTTATAAAGACCCTAATAGTTACCGAGTCGGTATCGTTAGTATGGTGGAACAACTCATCCAAGAGGTTAAAACCGATTACGTGTTCTATATGCACGATGATATGATTATCGGTGAGGATACTCTTTCGACGTTAATGGCCAGTTGGTTACCAAAGCGTATCCTTTCTAGTTATCGCGTAGAGCCACCTATCTACGGACCACAGGCTCCCGAGAAGTACGTAATGGCTCTCGGTGAATATCCAGTGGAATTCCAGTTTGAGAAGTTTAAAGAACTAGAACAAGCACTTTGCCAGCAACATCACTCTAGAGCAGTTGAAGGTTTCTTCGCCCCTCACTTCTTTAAGAAGACTGATTGGGTAGGATACGACCCCGTATTTATGCCGCAATCAAGAGAAGACAGCGACCTGGCCCAACGATTTATGGACGCCGGTTGTTCCCTCTACACTATTTGGGATAGCATTGTTTACCATTTCTCCGGTAAGGGAAGCCGAAAGAAAGTAGGCAAAGATGATAACGAAGAATGGAAGAAGTCAAACCAAAAGAACCAAAAGAATTATATCAGAAAGTGGGGAACCTTAGGACACACCCCACACATCTTGCCAGTTCGTGTTCCAAAGATTCCAATTAGTGCTACGGTACTTGTTGGAAACGAAGCCGACCGATTACCGGGATTCTTGGAAAACGTCGAACCGTATTTTGAACAGTTTGTTTTTGTCATTGACAAAGACCAACCTGACGGAGTAAAGGTAGCGTGTGCGAAGGCTATTGCCGACTACTCCACAAAGGAATTAGCGAATGGTCCAACCAACTTCAAGGATAGCAAGTTCATCGTAACCGAACGAAGCCTGAAACAAGACTTTGCTTCCCAAACGAATTATGCCACAAAACTTTGTAGCAACGATTGGGTTATGAAATTAGATGTTGATGAGGTATTCCCGCCAGAGTTCTTGGGGGGAATTAGAAACATCATTAAACAAACCCTGGAAGAAAACCCTAACTGTATGGTTCTTGGGTTTACCAGAGTGAATCTATTGGACGGAAAGGTTAGTAATGATATTCCTCGTCAGCATTGGTTTGGTCCAGAGTTTGACCAGTATCCTATGGAGCCACAAGGAATTCAAAACCAAGATTATCAATTCAGACTTCATAAGAAAGAGGTTGAATGGGTAAACAAGGTTCACGAAGTTCCTGAGTGTATTGCCAAGAATGATACTGAACGAGTGAATATCGTCAATGGGGTATTCTTTACTCACCCTAAGTCTCGGCAACGACAGTTCCAGCAGGAGCAGTTGTATCAGCAGATTCAGGTTCCAGGAGAGAAAAAAGAGATTACCAAATTTATCTACGACAGCGTAATCTATACGATTGAGGGAATCACCGAACACGCCAGAGAAGAAATTAAAGAACTTAAGAGTCGTGGTAATAAGATTTTCTTATTAGACACCAACTATCGAGAAGGGTTTGGTGACTTCTTAAAAGACTGTTACACTCCTATTGCTTTCGATGATAAGGAAGCGGTTGTGGTAGTGAATCAACCTCCGTCTCGTTGGGAGCGTAGTGCCCATTATCCAAACAGGGTAGGGTATCTGGCCTTTGAAGGTTTGCTTCCTAAAGATTGGGTAGAGATGATTAACAAATCTAATGTGAAAGAATTATGGACTCCAAGCACCTATTGTAAAGAATCCTTTATAAAGAGCGGGGTTACTAAACCCGTTGCAGTAATTCCTCACGGCATTAACCCTGCTATTTGGACCCCAGGTAAGGTACAAAACCCCCGTATACGCAAAGTAAAGGCTAAGGATGAGTTCCTTTTCCTAGCCGTGGGAACATACCACAACAATAGAAAGGGCCTAGATTTGGCTGTAAAGGCGTTTAACGAGGCGTTCCGAGACCAACCAAAGGCCAAATTGGTGGTCAAGGTTAATAAGATTTATAGTCCCGGAGACCGATTCAGCGACTTTATAAAGCCCTATATCGACCCCACAGGTAATCTGAACATCGAATATATCGATGAAGACCTATCCACAGAAGACCTAGCCGACCTATTCCGAATGGCCGATTGTTACGTAGCCCCCCATCGATGCGAAGGATTTGGCATCAACATCCTTAACGCAATGGCAGTAGGCACACCAGTAATCACCACAGCGGCAACCGGCAATATGGATTTCTGTAACAAAGAGAATAGTCTCTTAATCGATGTAGACCGAGAAGTATACAGCCCGTGGATGCACCCATATGAACGCTCGAAATGGGTACGACCCAGTATGCGTAGTCTAGAGAAACAAATGCGCAAGGTCTTTGACCAACCAGAAACCTATAAGAAAAAGGCTATGAAGAATAGCAAAGAAATAAAGGATAACTGGTCCTGGTCAAACGTGGTTGATAAGATGCAAGAGCGAATCAAGGCGCTATGGTAGATTAAAACCAATACGTTTCTTTTCTTCTTTTTTCTTATATTGTTCCATAGCCCTTTCTAAATCTTTGGCTACAACGATATAATCATCACTTTCAAATACCTTCTTATCAGTCTTGACCATTTGCTTAACTTTTTCCTCCGCTGTTAAACGGAAGACCTCGCTGATATCAGCAGGAGATAAGCGTCTTGATTGTGCCATTTGACCTAGTTGTTTTGCTTCATCTAACGTGATAAAGTATGGGTCGTGATGTGGTGCTTTACGATTTAGTCGTTGAGCCACCGCAACATAAACCTCGGCCAACATCTTACCATCATACTCCGGCATTTGAATCTTAAAATCAAATCTACCAGCACGAAGTAGCGCAGGGTCTACTTTGTCAATGTGATTAGTGGCTGCCCCGAAGATAATACCGCGATTATCACCAAGGCCATCCATCTCTCGTAAAAGAACATTGACTCTAGGCCCGTGCCAACCTTGTAAGTTTCTATCCTTAAAGGCTTCTTCGGCTTCGTCAAAGAACAAAAGAACTTTCTGGTTCGTTATACGATAGTAACGTCGCATATTTTCAATATGACCTGATAAGGCTTTCTCAGCCTCACCAACCCATTTACTTTCGTATTCGTTTAAAGGAAGGTCTACGAATCTGGCCCCTAAGTTCTGAGCCAAATATTTTGCTATGAACGTCTTACCGGTTCCTGGTTCGCCACTAAGAATGAAACCATTAGGGGGCGTAATACCCATAAAGGTATATAAACTACCGTGTTTAATTCCCATCTCAAATGCCTCTAGTTTATCTAGAATGCTTTCGAGTCCACCGATATCCTCTTTCTTAACATCATAAGATGGCCTAGAGTAAGCCAAATCAAATTGGTCTACGAAGGTCGTAATGGGATTATCAGGAGGAGTATTAGGGGGCGTTGAGTCACTACCGGAATTACCATTTTTGGCCATAAACTCCTTTATAAGTGAATCAAGTATTTAAATGTTATTTTTCATAATAAGGAACGAACTCAGGGCTAACACCAGTAATACTCTTACCGTCTTTGGAGAAACGAACGTCTACCATCCAGAATCCCATATGCGCAGGAATCTTTTTCCCCCGCATCCAACCAGTCTGACCACAAAGCGTTCCTGCCTCAAAACCGTGAACGTTACGATTGAACATATACATCGCTTTATGATAATGACCCTCAAAGACCATATTCGGTTTCTCACCACCAGTAAAACTCTCAATCAACTTCTGGAGTTTATAACTAGTAGCATAAGCCGTTCCATCATTGGGATGAAAAAGTTTCATCTTAATATGTGGCGTTAAAAGAATATCCGCTTCATTCATACCAAGGTACTCAAATTTTTCTTTACCAAGTTTATCCTCAAGACTCTGCCCAATATCTAAACCAGCATCACCTTTGATATGGAACCATTGGTCGTGATTACCAGTAATCGCATAAATCTTAACCGGAGAAGTTTCTAACAAACTAGCGGCATAATTCATCTGAGCAGTAGCACCAACTTGACTCAGTTCATAAACGTGTCCAGGTCGGCCACTCATACCTTCAAGAATATCCCCTGCGTGATAGATAGCCTCAGGGTTATAACGCTTGGCATAAGCGAAAGCCATCTGCAACATCTCTGGCTTGAACTCTTTATTACCAATATGCGTATCGCTAATAACCATAAAACGCATAGCCTTAGAATCAATACTATGGTCGTGCGTCTTTACACTAGGTAACGGACGCTTTACTTGCTTAAGAAGGTAAGCAATTTCTTTCTCACTTAAGTTTGCTTTCACAAGACTTTTGGTAAGTGTCTCTAAATCTGGAGAAGTCTCTGTCTTAGGCATAATAAAACCGTCCTTTTTGGGGTTACCAAAACAGAGAAATAAAGGAAAAACAGAAATAAAAAGGTTATCTTATAATCACGTTGTCGTGATTTCAGGCCCTTCGGCTTTGACTTCTTCGACAGTCTCGGCATTGTCTTTTTGAAGACTCTTAATCCAAGCATCACCGAATGTCAAAAGACCCGCTGCCGCACCTGCGACTTCCCAACTCTGGCCAAGCATAACGATAAGTACACCAGCAGAACCGAACTTAATAAGACGGTCTACGAGAATACTCCATTCATAACTAGAGATAGTGCGGTTCTTCCAAGCCCAATTCAGCCACATCACGGTATCCGTAACTAAGACTGTTGCAGGAACTCTGATGAGTTCCCAAAAACTTGCTACATCGAACACCATTTAGTACCTCACTTTTTTGCTTTCTTAAGCGGAACCTTTGGAGCCTTTCCAAAAGGAAGTTTTCCAAACAATGGTTTCGCTGCATCTTTTTCTCCCTTTACAGGGAACTTATATTTTGGTTTTACCATAAAAATTTTTTCACCTAGAACTTCTTTTTAGTGCCGTCTCCAGCGAAAGCAACTGCTTTCAGGAATGGGGCGTTAAGGGTTGAAGTATCAAAAGAACCCGTATAAATACCAGCGAACTTAGCATAGAAACTACTGCCAGTTCCAGAGACCGTTGCTACGCTACCAACAGTAAAGGATGAGTTAGTTCGTCCAATGCTGGTGATAAGACTTCCTGTTGTTTGTGAGAAGCCCAGTTGTTGCGTGACCATATTGCTGTAATTATCGTCCATAACAAACGGACCCATTACAACGTGACTACTTCCAGTATCTCCACTTTTGAATCGTGTGATACGGTTGAGATAGATACTTGATGTGGTGCTTCTGCTTGGCGCATTACTTGTTGCAGTAGTCCATAATTCCGCATACCAAGACCCGAATCCTAGGTTACCGGCTGATGCCGAATAACGGTCATAGGTGTTGGTTTGTGTACCACTCATATCCCCTGGGTCGGACAACCCAAACCCTAATGATTCAGTATACTTTTCTAAGTAACGAATAAGATAACTACCGTTCGTAGAGTTATAAATAATATTGACAAAAGCCTTGGCTGTTAGACTGGCGCTATCTTGCCCTTCTCCATCACCGTTGGTTGAAGCACTTGTTCCGCCGCTATATAGTGTGATAAGACTTCCTGTTGATGCTTCTCGGAGGCGAAGACTGGCTGTACCAGATGTGCTAGCCCCACTTGCTCCGCTACTAGAAACACTTGTAACGGTAAGGTCGAAACCATATTCTACACTACTACCAGAAGCATTGAAGAAACTAATTGGACCAGTTCCATTGAAAGTAAGAGAACCGCTTCGAGTTGCGTTAGAGGCTCCTGTTGAAACAAGAAGACAATAACTACCGAATGTGGTATCACTTCCACTAATTGATGTTCCGGCTGATAAGGACGACCCTGCTCCTGGTGGTTTACTGCCAGAAGTAAAGCCATCGAATGTTGGTTTGAAATCAAGATAGGATGTAAAGGTTGCAACTTTAATAGTGCTAGACCCAGAAACCACACTACCAATACTCGTGATGTCACTTACTTCATAAGGAAGAAGGCTACGAATTGAATAAAGTGGTGTGGCAACAGTACTGTTGGTCGGATTGACGTTTCCGGTTCCAAGTGTTGTTATGGAGGCGTTGTTTGTTGTTGCAAAATCTTGGCGAAGAAAGTTAAGACCAGTACCGTTGTTGTTAATTCTTAATAGTGTTGAGTTTACCTCATCGGCGTTAGCCAGCGTTCCATTCGTGAATTTGTAGTACATAGTCGTAACCTTTCAAGTTTTATTAAGGCATTTAAACTTATAAACCTTATCTTTTAATTAATATCGGCTCCGTGGAAGTAAGCCGTAATGTTTGTCAAAGTAACACTACCTGTCACATCCACTAGGCGGATGATAGGTTCACTACCGGCGCTGTTTACTGTGAAGTCCTGGCCGAAAACAGGGATAGGAGTCCAAGTCGAACCATTGGTGCTACTCACACTACCAGTCATTAGGTAACTGAAACTGCCAGCAACATTGACGTTCGCCGTGGTGAACTGGGTAGTTGGTAACTGAACATCACTTCCAATATTGAGTGTCTGAACTACTCCTCCAAGATTCGTTACATTGAAACTAGTAACTTTAGGGTTGAATCCTAGGCTTGGGTATCCAATCATTCGGAACCCCACCTTGATATTAGACCCACTATAAGATGTGGTATTGATAGTATTTAAACCACTACCGGCTTGTGTGTAATCAACGATAACACCGAAACTATTATCTAATAGGGTGTATTCTATATTAGAACTTCCTGTGACGTAATCAGCGTTAAAGGTAACTGCTGACGACCCCGCAAATAATTGGGAATTACTAATCCAACTGCCAAAGGTAGGGAAGACCATATCGTTTCACTAACTCACCAGGGTAGAGTTAATCGTAATATTAAAGTCCTTTACGTTGCTAGGCGTTAGGTTAATCCAGTCCGACCAGCAGGACACATTTCCATTTAGAGCGTTAGAGATAACCACAACTGGTGTGGCGTTTAGTTCTACGCGAGTTGCCATTGTTTCTCCACAGTAAATCTTTTGGTTTGCCGTGGTTGTATCATTTGTTTTAGCGGTAAAGTTATAAGTGTTTGACCCGGTGTTTGATATTGTGAACAAACACGTTGATTGGTTCAATGCGCTAATGTTATAGTCGGTAATTTTTTGAGTAGTGAAATTGAATAGGTTTACGTTACCGAGGAAGTGGACTGCACTAATTCCTGGGCAGAACGTGTATGAAACAACCGATGCGTTGGTTGTGAAGTTGTGCGTTCCATTGACTCGGATATTTCCTGATGAATCCGTGCTGCTGAGGTTTACGTAATATAATGTTGAGGATACAAGTCCTGTGGCAATAACACGGTGCTGGATAGTGGGGGTACTGTTAAGAGTAATACTACCGAGAGCCACGGTTGGTCCCATATTGATATCACTAGTACTGAGTTCGTCCGTAGTCCAAGTAAAGAGAGCAGTTGTTCCCGTCAATGGAGTTACGCTGATATTAAAGATGAAAGGAGCGAGGACATCCGTTGTTGTGTTGCTATATGGTCCTGTTGTGTTACAATTACCAAGAATATCACAAAGGGTTACATTGAAATATTTGGTTGTGAGTTGGGTAAGGACCGGGATAGTGACGTAGTTCACGTTAGCGAATGTTGTGTTAGTAACAGTTCCATCAAGCAAGTTGATTGTTGAACCAAACTGTACCGACATATTAACGGCTTCGCTAGCATTGCCTTTAACCACAATGGTTTCGTTAGTGACTGTTGAACTAATATTTCCCGAAGGCGCTGTCGTATCGGCTGCGATAATAGTGATTGAAATATTCTGTGAAGTGTTTGTAACGACTCCGCTGGCTGTTGCGAACGCATTGAAAGTCCATACACTACCGATATCACCGGTAGCATTGACACTCCAAGTCACTAAGCAACTGCTAGTATTAGTCATTCCTGTTAAGCAACTGCCTGTTTGTGGGTTACTATTAACGGTGTAGAATGGTACTGCACCAACGGTTTCACTAACTAAACTGCCGTTCTTGTTATATGGTACTGGACCGTCTTCACTACCCATAATCGCATACGTGTTATGTTGCATCATACCCGACGCGACAGCAATAGCACGGATAGCAAATGTACTATAATAAGCATCCATATATCCAGTTCCGAAGAACTGGTGCGTGGAACTATCATAACCATCCGTACCAACGGTTAAGTTATAAATCGCTAGTTGTGTCCAGGTTCCGTTGAATCGTACTGCAATAGGAACCCACATTCCGATACCTCGATAGCGGTGGAATCCTTGCGGAACATCTAGTTTCTTAACCAGATTTCCTGCTGTGATATTGGCGTAAATCTCAACTGGTTTAGCACAGTTGGGACAGAACGTACTGTTACCCGAACCGAACTGGTTGTTGATTGCTACGAAAATGCTTTGATTGAGGTCGCTTGGGATGTTCTCTGGATGGTTCGCTAGGTATGTTCCTACTGCCATTGGCGCACGGAACGTATCTGGCATATTGATATAAACACCTGTTGCTGTGGCGCAGTTGTCTGGTCCTTCATCGCAGCGGTAACCGGTTAGTCCATCGCTGCCGAATCGTGCTGTCTTACCGAAAGGAACGGGAACTCCACCGACCATACTGGCGTTATAGGTGTAAAGCATATCATTGACGCCATCCATTAGGGTATCATTACCCATAAACTCTGCCCAGTCAGCAAGCGCCCAGATTTCATAATAATCAGAACGGAAGGACTGGAATACTGTTGGACAGGCTCCGCTTGTACCGTCACTACCACGGTTGTTATAACCGTTACAGAGGAAGTAGTTACCGTTAGGTAATAGTTTGACTTCTCCGTGGCTGGCTGTTCCGTAGCCCCAGATGTTCTTACCTTGTTCAACGAAGTCAGCACAGTAATCAACATTGAATCCGCCTGTGCCGTTAAGCCATTCGCCACTTCGCTGTTTTGCACACGCGATAGAGTAGGCTCCTAGGATGCGAACGCTAGCGTCACTTGCACTATCCGATACTGAACAGAGGTCAGCGTATGTGTTATAGGCTTGGACACCATTGATGTATCCAGTCCAGCATTGAAGGTTGTTCTTTGTCGGCATTCGGATAAAGTTAGTGAAATTACGCACTAACTCAAACCGTGTCTGGTTGCTCTGGAGTGCCATAATTAATACTGTATTACCACCTTCATCTGTTACGAATGGTACGTTGGAAGGGGCTGCTAGCGTACAAGACGCTCCGTTGGGAGGCGAGTTGTAGCAGTTGTGATAGTTAGAAACTGCGTTACTCTGTTCGTTAATATACCATCGACTGACACACATTGGTTGTACGGTATTGAAACCACACGTTACCGTGTCTGTCCATAGGTCGTCTGCCATTTGGTTTACCCAAGCCTGACAGGTTGTTCCCCCACCACAGTCTGAGTTACGACCGAATGGGAATGTGTTGTTCTGGATAATAACGGGGTCCAGATAGGCATTGACGTTACCACAATCTCCGACTCCTGTACAGGTGACGTTGATTGTGAAAGTAAAGAAGTTGTTCTTAGCGACACTTGTATTGGCCGCCGGTGTAACTAGAATTACTGTGAGATTACCAGGGACTACATTAGCCGAGGTATTAAATGTAAGCGGAGTGACGTTAAGAACGTTTCGTTCTGTTCGGATAGTAGCATACCAAGTATATTGTGAACTTGGTGATAGACCAGTCCAGTTAAATGTTACCGTACTGCCGTTAGCCACTCCTGATATGTTATAAAGCAAGACGTTACCCGAGGAGTAGAAAGATACGTTGAGCGTTGAGTTGCTCGATGAACCAGGAAGGGTATAGGGGTTTCCTGTGTTCGTTACGTTGATGTTACTGATGTTCCAGCCGAATTGGTCAAGTAAGTTACCACCGTTGTTAGGAGTCATATTCTGACCAGGAACGAAAGCGATATAACTACCGTTAATAGTCAGGTGGCTGTTTGCGAGAACGTTGTTCCAGCAACTGCCGCCGCTACAAACAGTTACGTTGCCAGCACTTAGATTTACGAAAATATCAACGATAAGGTATTGGTTGGCGTTTACGGTAATGCTACCGAAGGCTCCGCCATCGTGTTTAACATTAACTTGAGTTCCACCGTTACCGTTTCTTTCTAATAGAATACGGTCACCGTCTTGTGTTCCTGAGTTTGTACCGAACCAAATCTTCGCGTTAGTGAAGTTGGTCATACTCATATTCAGGCTGATGTTATAACCGTTCGTCATATTTGATAGGTTAAGGTTTTGTGTCCAGGCCGCTCCACCACTATCAGCGGTGTTATTAATAACTCCTCCACCGTTTGTGGTGTGTGTCCAACTACCCATAGCCCAACCATCGCTGGCAGGAGAGGTAGTGAAAGAACTGTTATAGAGAATCTGAGGTAATGTACCAGCCCCACCACCAGTTACGCTGATGTTCATATTAAAGACTGTGACGTTAAGAATAACGTTAGATACGTTTACTGTGACATCGGTTTTGTTTAGAGGACTGTTAAGTGTGAAATTAATTCCGCCGGTAATATCTACTCTACCGTTTCCGGTTCCGCTACCACCAGTACCTAATGTGTCAATGACGGTAAAGTTGGTGAACCAAAAGTGGTCATTCCATCCTCCCGTGTCTACGGCAAAGAAGTGGCTTGCTGTGGTGAAAGTCTTATTGACTTTTGGGCCACTAGAGACACTATATAAACTACCACTAGCGTTGTAAACATACAAGGTGCTATTTCCTGACGTATAGTTTAGGAAGATAACGACGTTGAACCAAGTATCTTTTGGAATAGGACTGAACGAGTAATCATAGCCGGGTTCTGGTGAACAGGATAAGTGAGAAGCATTAAGGCTACTACAATAGTAGCGTTCGTTGGCTAAAGAACCGTTGTTAGTTGCATAATAGAACTTAGCGTTTCCAGATGAGAAGTTTCCCATATTAACCCAGAAACTAATATTACATTCTGTACAGGTGTTGCTCCAAGGACTGTAAAACTGAGAGAATGCGGACGTAGCGTTATATAGTCCTAATGAAGTGACTGCTGTGCCGCCTGTGAATCCACAGGAGTCTGTCGTGAATGGGCAACTGAATTCCGTAACTGGGGGGTCGTAAAGACGAACATCGTACGTCTGGGTCTTTTTAGAAAGAGGGTAAATAACTGTTAATCGACCATTATCTAATACCGCACTCTTATAGCCTTTCTCCCAATCAACTTTGGTTTTACCAACGATAAGGGGTGATTTGGCTTTACTAAGATGGGCTTGAGTACTTAAGTCAGCGACCTGATAACTGAGTGTATAGTTCTTAAGAAGGGGGTTGGCTACCGTGATTCCTTCATAAACCGGAACCAGCGTCACATCCGATAACTTACCGTTAAAGGTGTAGATATGTCTGATACTGATATTAAAAGGGAATTTAGAAGTTCTAGTGATGCTTCCGGTCTGGGTTTTTGTGCTAAACCGGGAAGTAATCTCTACCGAAGTAGGAGCAATAATGTTGCCGTTCGCATCGACAATATGAACGTATTCTGTACCACCAAGCGTCCAATCCTTATGAGGGGTGTCATAAGTATAGAGTTTTGTATGGTCTTTCGTGACTTCGAGTTTAACTTGTCCCGGTAGGATAACAACAATAGATATGGCGCTAACTACAATGGCTAAGAAGCCAAGAAGAATGTTCCGTATCTTGTTACCCATAAGACATCTCGTTTCGTTATTAAATGAGGGAAAAAACTATTTAAAGGTTATCTTAGGTTAGTTGGATACTTCCGGCAGAAACACCAACCGAACTAGTATATGAACCCGCTGTGAAGTTATAAGCATTAATGGCGGTAACGAATAGAACGCTACCTGTGCCCCAACCAACGCCTGTGGTATTGATGGGGTCTTTATAAGTCGTGGTGGCGAAGTTCTCTTTATAATCCATCCACATAAAATCTTCCCTAACACGGGCAGGCGTTCCATTACTAGCACTCCAAAGGTAACTACCCCAAATGCCATAAACGGGATTGCCCCAAATGAAAGGACTACCGACTACTGTGGTATAGTCAGTTCTTAAGTTTACAAATCGAAGATGGAATGGTTCTATGTTATTCTCGAAGTAGGATTCGCTTGTGTCTTGTTCACCGAATTCTGAACGGGTCATTGCCCCGCTAGTAATTCCCTGTCCTACATCGCTCATTCCCATTTTAGGCCACGTTACTCTTGCTGTTTCCTAAGATATCGCTGATTACCTTCTCGTCCTCAGCGGCTTCAATCTGCGTACTCCAACCTTCCTTATTCCAACTATGACTCATTGTAGTAACCCGTAGTTTATAACCTGGGTTATCGGTATTTCCTTGCCAGCCATAACTAGGTACAATGAAGTTATATAGGTTACCAGGGATGATAGTATTGCTACCAATCAATTGGTCAGCCGTTAAGTTATATCGGGGAACCCCTAGTTTCTCTAGAATCTTCTGTGCTTCAACAACGGCTTGCCATCTTGATTCATCACGAAGATACTGGTTCCACTCTTTCTTGTTTCTAGCAACCAACGTACTACCTGTGAAACTGCCACTAAACGTATCGCGTTCGCTGAAACTCATACTCAAAGGATAAGCGTTACTGCCAGTAGTAGCACTAGGCATACCATCGACATCGAATTGTTTTCCCAAGGCGCTTCCAAAAGCAACTTCCTGACCCCAAATGTTAGAGTAAAGGCGACGAGACTTGGTATAGTAACCAACTTTAGCCCCGAACTTACCAATACTATTTAAGTTATAAGCAACACCAGTAATACCCGCTCCTTGACGGTCTGTACCAGCATTGACAATAAGGATATTTTGAATGTCTTTTAAGTCCAGGCTAATCTTACAACGAACGATATCTCGTCCCTCGGTAAGACTGCCAGCAGCAATAAGCGTTTTGGACTTCCAAGCAATCTCATTAGTACTCGTTCCATAAACTGATTGATAAGGAACAGAGACAGGAGTATAAGTAATATAAGTAATATAAGTACCAGCGTTATCATCACCAGTATAGGCAGGGTCGCTTAGTTTCTCTACATTGTAAATAATAGGTTTCCAGGTTTCGTTATAATCAATAGTTGGGAATGCCGTGCCATCCGATTTCGTGGCTTGAATCTTTCCAAAACTACCGGTGATAGGATTGATTTCCGTAGTAAGATAAGCACTAATCTGTCTTCGTGGGTCGTTACCGTGGAACTGATTCAGACGACGAACCATTTGCTTAATAGCAGTAGGGGCAGTATTCGTAGCCCCCTGTTCAGCACGAGTACTGAAAGGAGTCATAGTATTAAGAAGTTCCTCGGTACGGTTAATAATCTTAAGATTATAACCCATCTTGTTTGTATCGGTATCGTAACCAAAACCAGAAATACGACCAGTCATAATCAATGCTTGGTCTTTATCAGCAGGAAGACGTGAATAGTATCCATAGATTTTGATTTCATCATCAACACTAAAGATATTATCGAACTTCTGTTTCTTACCTAAGAAGCGATTATACGAGACGTTATCATTCTTCTCGTTAGGAAACTTGACAGTAATGACATCCTTGGTGGATTCGATACCACCACGGAAAGATATATCTGTGAAGCCGGTGACAACGACAGGAGTGACGTTAAAGACTCCATCGCTAATCTTCTTATATACTTCAAACATATATCTTGGTTGTAAAACCATATCATTTCCTCAGGCCTAATTAGGACGACTAGGCCGAATATCAAAACTAACCGTTACACTAAAACCACTAGTCTTGTCACCAATGGCACTAGTATCACGAGTATATAGGGTACTACCAAGAGTAGAACCCGCTCCCATACCAAGTTCTCCAATCGTGCTACCAATGGCATCAATGGTACTTAGGATGGCTGTTCCGTTTGGGTTGGTTCCATTCCAACGCCAAGTGATTCCATTTCGTAAAAATCCATTATCTAAATAATTCTTTGTTCCATCAAATTGTGAACTACCCGCCCCGAACTCTACATAGTCAGGGAATGATGGGTTGTCTCCTTTGATGAAACTACCGACCTGAATAAGGCCATAATCAGTAAATGCCATTTTAAGCCCTATCCTCCCGCATCTTTAAAGACCAAGGAACGTTGTTCAAATTGGAACTATTATAATCAAAATTGTAATCTGTAATAACTACTGGGATGCCGTGTTCACTAAATGTGGTACTACCGCTTTCGATAACCATCTGCTCAATAACACGCTCATCTTTTAGGAAGAATCGACGACCACTTGTGGCAAGAACAAGAATCTTATAGGGCGTTAAAATATATGCCCCACCATCTTGAACGCTACCAAGGTCAGTTGTCCAGTTGCCGTTAATATCAATCATATTGTTTTCAAAACTAGTATAACTATTCTGAGCCAAGTTCTCACGATAGGCTGAACCAACAGCACTACCGATATAATCAAGACCACTCATAACACGAGGGTCATATCCATAGTTGGATTTCCCACTCATCTTGAAGCCAGATACGTAGGCATAGATAGGACTGCCCGAATAAAGTTTTGAACCGAGTTCATCACCACGGTCTGTAAGCGTAACCCATTTCTTCCAGACGCTACCTGTTTGTGCCATAAATCATTTCCTCACATATTCTTAAGAGCGAAGTTAGGAGTATCATTAGATAAGTCTCCCATCATTCCGCCACTACTAAGCGTTCTCGCATACTGTTGCTGCTGTTGAAGCAAAGCAATGTTCTCACGAATAGATGCGTTCTTCATATCCCAACTAACAGTTTCATTAGCGTTCTGTTCAGCCATAGATGCCGATGCTTGGTTAGCCACGTCGGTCTTGCTCTTAAGCATTTCCAACTGGCCAGTAATGTCTAATAACTTAGCCATAACATCGTCTTCTTTAGTAGCCTCAGGAGCCTTTGCCGTATTAGTCATATTCTCGATATCTTTGCCGAACTGTGTATGCTCATCAACCCAGTTATTAATCGCTTTGAAATTATCAACCGTCGCATATTCTCTGGCCATATCTGCGAACTTCTCATCCACTTTACTATTAGCCAAATCCTCAAAGGTTTGCACTCCTTGACGGGCTACGTCGAAGAAGCCTTTCAAATCATCAACCACACCAGGGTTGATAGTCAGTTTACTAATCCAACCTAAACCAGGAATCTTCGCAATACTCTTAATAACCCCGTTAATAAAGTCAATGGCTTTCTTAAAGGGCTTTGTCATAAAGTCGAAGATTTTCTCCGAGAAGTTAATAATGATTTCTAACCAACTAACCCCTAGGAAAATAATGAGTTTAATAAGACTCTTTACCGCATCGTTAATAAGATTATACCCAAACGCGAATGCGTTATAAAGAATAAGTAAGATACCCGCTAGTGCTTTGACGATAAGCGCAAGCAACTGACCAAAGAGTTTCTTTGTCAGTTCCCACACCTTATTCCAGTCACCCTCGAAGATAGCAACAATGATTCCGAAAACGGTCTTGATAATGTTCCAGATACCACCAAAGACCACAGCCACGAGTTCCCAAATAATACCCAGGGTATTCATCGTAAAGTCTTTGATACCACCGAAGTTCGATTGCCAAGCCGCATAGAGAACAATAACAATAGCGATGATAATAAGAATCCAACCAAGTAATCCAATGAATCCAATCTCTAAGCCAGATAACCACGTTCCGAAAGAACTAGCCGCGATACCATCAAAGGCCTGACCTAAAGAAGTGATACCAAGAACCATACTGCTAACGAAGTAAAGGAACGCTCCTAGCGCAATAGCACTAATGATAATCCAACCAGTTAGTTTCTCGTGTTGCTGAATCCAATCAGAAATCGCTGTGATAATAGGAATCAGAATAGGAAGTAATACCTCAAGAACACTAGCAATAGCCTCCCCAATACTAAACTTAAGCAGTTCCCAACTAGCCATTAGTGCGTTAGTGGCCTGGGCTGCTGGATGCATACCCTCGCTAATCTTCATAAACGAACTAAGTGTAGAAGTGGCAATGCTCTGGAATGTCTTCTGTAACTGCATACCGAAGAACGTAATACCCAAGAACTCCATCTTGAAGGCGCGTTTGACTTGACTCGCATCAAAACCAAACTTTTTCATCTGAGTACTAGAACTCATAATGCCGTTATTGAACTTCTCGAAGCCGCCATTCTGCATAGCCTCGTTAAAGGCACGGAAGGCCGGAGTTCCTTTATTAGCATTACTCGCTAAGTTACGAAGGTTTAAACCGAACTTTTGAAGATACGCGTTCTGAATCATTTCCTCACGCATTTGCTGTGCGCTCTGGGTAAGACTCTTGAAGGTGGTAACGCCGGAGTGAATCTTATTAATATCGAATTCTGGACTATTAATAGAGACGCCGCTGTTCAGGTCTTTTAATTGACCGTATGCTTTCTTAGCATCCAACAACGCCTTATTGTCGAAGAACGACTTAATAAGGATTTCTACTTCATTCCGTGTTGCCATTTACTTTCGACTCTTTGATTTCTCCACTTGTTCTTTTTCCTTCTCGGCTTCAATGTTAATCATCTGAGTCAAGAGGAAGTATTGAGACGCCATAAAATCATCACGCAAGAAATCAAAATGGGTGTACCCATTCATCTTCCGCATAATGACATACATTCCCTCAACTAGGTTTTCCTGGATTGTCTTCTGTTTCCCCTGCTTTATTCTTGCACGAATGCGGTCAGCGAAACTAACCGTGGGGTTTTCTGATTCGTGCCGTCTACTTTTTTTCGTTAGGAGACGATAAGCCAGTCAGTTCTTGAACCTTCTGAACAATCTTCGCTCCAACATCACCACTAAATGTCTCGATGAGGTTCTGGATTTCTTCATCCGAAGCCGCATCAGGACCATCGTGTGGTAGTGCTTTACGTAATGATGTAAATAGGATAAACGACATTGCGCCTTCAAAGTCCTTACGGTCTTGATAACCAGCAAGGCGACCTAATTCTTTAAAACTAAGGCCACTAAGTGTGACTGCAAGTTCGTCGCTGATTTGTACTAGTTCCGTTTTAACGGTTAATTTTCTCCATTTCTCATTCATCTTATTCACCTTTCACTTGTTCAGCCGCACGGCGTCCGAACGTTTTTAGAATTGGCTTGGTTTCTGGCTTTGATTCTAACTGGTCAAGACGTTCGGTAACCCGACGTAATTCTGTCGCAATTAAATCATCGCGGTCCATAAGCAATCGCAATTCATTGTCAATATTAATCTTTTGTTCGTAATCGTTAAGTAGTTTATCAATCGCTAGCCAGAAACAATCATCGGCATTATCCAATGACCATTTAGCAAAGCGACTAAACAACGGACGAGGGAACTTGATTTCAATCTTTACCGTTCCCGTATCCTTAATCATAACGGCGTCACGAACGCGTTGTCCGTAAGTCATTTCATTTGGTCCATTCATTTCATACACCTTTAATTAAAGGAAAAAAAGAAAAAAGAGAAAGATTACCAGACTTCGAGTTTACTTGCGACTTCTGTAATCTTGGCAGGTTTACGAGGAGGTTGTCCTGACTGACCCGATGCAGCATCATCTACTGCGCCGTATTCAGCGAAATCCTGTTCAATTGGTTTTCCATCTTTAGGGGCTTGAGCCATACATTCACCTGTTTACAATAGGCTACCAGGAGCGTATCCGTGGATAACATCGTAAGTCTTCTCCCAAGCACCGTAAGAACCAGTAAGGCTACTGCCTACACCTGCGTTCGAGCGGTCACGGGTTTCGAGTTCAATCTTATTAGCCGAACCAAGAGCGTTGGTAGGCGATACATTGAACGCAATCTTTGATGTAAGACGGTCATCTGCCTTGTTGTCCTTACTGTACGTAACTCCGTAAGCATTGTAATATACAATCTTATAGGCTTCGTTGTTCTCAGGCGATAACCATTCAACCTTAATCTTAAAGGGATTCTGGTTTCCACCCGATTTGACAATACGGAAACTACCGGCAACTTCTGTTACGTCGCCGCTGATGATGTCTGCCCACTTGGTATCAGATTGACTTACATCAAACTCTACCTTGTAGTCGTCTTGTGGTTTCTTAATGACCAGGAATGCTCCACCGAAATGGGCAATGGACTCTGTGTTCTTGTCACCACCACCATCTGCGAAGTTTGTGACTTCCGTGGTGAATGTGGTGCGTGAACCAGTTCCTTTGTTTTCCATCTTGATAATGGCATCATCTGGGAACCACGCTACTGTTGTTAAATTTCCCATTCATATACCTCTTGTGTTTTTTATTTCTTAATTACTTTCAATTTCCTAACACTATCCTTTTTTGACTTCTTAAGTGTTATCTTGTCTTTTAACCATTTCAAAATGTTCATAATCAGAGCCTCGCGTTGAGTCTCGCTTTATCCACAACCTTTTGATACTCCTCAGGGATTTTACCAATCATCTGAGCGAATGGGTCGTCGAAAAATCGCATACCCACTTGAGGATTGTAAGGTCGTTGGGCGCTTGGGAAACCCAATCGCATTTGTTTTTTCTTAACTACCGAATTAGCAGCACCTTCTCCTAGGTTGTTTGTAACCCAGGTAAGCAACTCTGGTGTGATGTTTCGTTCGATATAAGCAGGATAACCGCCTTGAATTTTATCAGCGTAGTCTAAATCACTACGTAGTTCATAGACGGTACTTTTGGTTCGACGATTAACGTTTATATAAACGCTACGTCCAAGGTTTCCCGTGGTCCGGGGGGCCTTCTTGGAGTTGATAATAACAAGAGCCTGTCGTTTGAGACGTTCCATCAGTTCTCGTCCAGTATCAAACTGGCCTTGATAGAGGTTTCTCTCGAAGTGGTGTAACTTAGTAACTATCTGTTCGCTGCCCTTGACAACGATGATTGTACCGACACCACCAACCATCTTAACGACGCTCCTTAAACACGAACAATCTTCGACCGCCATAGACGTTACTATCTGGGAGGAAGAATGGTTCTTCTTCAACTTCCGAAACTTCCATAACCACGTTACCAATATTGTTTTCGTAAGCCATAGTTACAGCCTCGATTTTTTCTAGATAATCGTAAACTAACTCCTCGTTCTTACGACCATTACGGTCTACCACATTACCCGGAGTAAAGAATGCTACGTGAATATTAAAGTGTTTATCTCGAATCTTGGGTCTACCAAAACTCCAGGTATCTGAGAAATCTTGACCGCCAGTAATTTGGCCTTTAGGTGCTTTGTAACGCTCGACAACTTCTTGATTAGGACCGAAGAAGAAACTACCAACCCGATTATCAATAGGGTCTACTAGTTTTGCGCTATCATTATAGATAGCAAGAAGAGAACCGATAATTGTGTTTGTCGTTACCATACGCCTCCACCAGAGGGCTTCAATCCTAGTCACCAACCAGGATATAAATTAATGATTAAAGTATAAACTTGTTCTGTCAATCTTTTGTGCGATTACATCATAGTCAGTTAAGATACTTGAACTCTTGACACTATATAATCCTTTAGGACGAATAGCATCTTTTATCTCGTCAATTTTACGAGTGAGTTTTTGAACGAAAGGAGAGTTAACATTTGTACCAGAGAATAACAGTTCTCCTTCAACAATGTTGAGGGCTGCCATATTCTTGATAAGGATATGATGAACCATTGGAACCCAGTTTACGGTAACGTTTTTACCCTGGTAACTTCCAATGAACTCGTCTGTGAATTTGATATAGGCGTTTTGATAATCGATTTCGTAACTGGTACTAGGAACAATTTGAGTATATACATCATCTACAAAAACTTCTCGGACTTGATAGACGGGTGCTAGGTCGGCTCCGAAAGCATACGTTTGACCCGAGACTCCAGTAAAACTATCAACAAAGATAAGACTTTTCTTAATGGGGTCTCCCATATCATAAAAGACGGTATCCGTCGCATCTTTGATGGCATAATAGATTTGTTCGCTACCAACATCGTGGTTGTTTAAATATGCTAGGCGGGTTACATCGTCAAATGAACAAAGCAATTCGCTGTATTCTTGTCCCATTGCTGGAGACAAGTTAGAACTACCCACCCCGTCCCAGAACTGGATTCTATAAAGATTATCTGCCGTCCCACCACTATCGGTATAAGTAGTGACCCAAGTACTTCCAGAACGGGCTGCGACAGTCGTTATAATACTACGACTTCCCAGACTTTCTAATAGGCTGTTAGCAGACCGATAAATCAGGACTGAACCAACGTTTGTATTACTGGGAGGAACCCAGTTAATTGTAACTGCCATATCAATTATATACCGTTTTATGTATTTAAATATTATCCAATAATCCTATCTAGGCTTTGGGTCGTCCTTTTGGACTCCAACTGTTCGTGGGGTATCCAAATCATTCAATCCGGGATTAGGAGTTAGTTGTCCGACATTAAATCCAAATGCTGAGAACTCGGTCATATGGCTCCTTGGTGTTTCAATAAGACCATTAAGCACTAACGGAGTTTCGATTTGAGTTGTTCCTTCAATTGTTAAGTATGTATCAGATGTAATCGATGATGATTGAGTTGCGTTAATATGAGCGTTACTGGTAATAGTACTTGTTGTTGTTAATACAATTAAGGCATTACTAAGGATACTTGCAGTAATAGCCTTAGCAATACTAGCATCAGAAACTACCGAACTAGTGAATGCCTTTGTAATATTAGCATCCGAAACGATAGCATCGGATAAAACCTTTTTGATGGTGGCATCTGAGGTAATGGTTCCTAATGGATTATTGCTAATTCGAGCATCCGAAGTAATGGTCGAAGTAAATGTTTTTTGAATATTTGTATCACTAAGGATGGTGGCTGTGATGGCCGCCTTAATGACCCCATCACTAGAAATGGTGCTCGTACTTGATTTTAGAATATTA